>Ga0208303_1000439_pt1 | contig 17156 bp, 32 predicted proteins | sample CB_VirMetaG_2_FD_184537 | JGI IMG/M metagenome (GOLD analysis project Ga0208303, IMG submission 184537) | Freshwater to marine saline gradient viral communities from Chesapeake Bay - CB_1504_2 Viral MetaG (SPAdes) (version 4) | ecosystem: Environmental > Aquatic > Marine > Coastal | place: USA... | reverse complement strand
CAGCTCTGACTTGGCATCAGCATCGCCACCCAAGTACTTAGCAGTCCACGCTGGGTCTGCCTTCAGGCTAGTGATCCGCACCCGTGCCGCCTCTGGTGACATACCAAACTTGCCGCCGCCATTGCCATCAACAAACGAATCCTCGCCCATGCCTTTGCCGATATTGGAAAAGAACTTGAGCATATCTTTTGTGCCAAGTGCGTTCTCCATCTTGGTCAGCATCTCTTCGCCTACACCAAACTGACGTGCAGCCCTACGACCTGCCTCAATGTTGGCATCAAAGTCCTTGCCCCACTCTTGCTGTAACTCACCCATCTGAGCATCAGCATTCTGTGCCATTTCGTTCTGTTGGCCAGACATTGCATCCGCAGACTTACCGTTAAACCACTCGGTCAACTGTTGCGCCTGCTTTGCGGTCAGTCCCAGCTCGTGGAATGTCTTGGCCGCATCCTGAGCAAATGCCCCATCAGAGCCTTCAGGCACGGGTAACTTGTAATCAGCAGGGTCTGCTGGCCGACCAAGACGGTCATAAACCTGACCCCACTCATCTGCACCAGCGTCGTCTTTTGGCAACACTAGCCCACGGCCTGCCTTATCCGCACCCAGAAACTTCTCAAGGTTTGTGTAAGACTGGATCGCATCGACTGGCGATTGCCAACCCTTGTTTTGTACCAACCCCCGTACATCCTCTGGAAACGCGTCATACCATTGTCCTTGTTGACCTTGTGTCTGGCCAACTTCGCCAGGGTTGCCAGACTGTACTGACCCTTGCTCATCCATTTGTATCATCCTCGTTCAGGTTAAAAACAACACGCTCATCAATGTGTAGATGAGCCATTAGCCTCAACCAGACTTCCCGCCTGCCTTCGGCCATAGCCATAGCGATTGGGTCAACTGATCGAGAAACTGGTGAAACAATTGCAGTGCTACTGTTCGCACGGCAGAACTTAGCCAAATCAGCCAATACCACTTGGCCATCAGCATTCAGCCCATCCTCGCCCAAGAACAGCCGACGATACGAATAACGACGACGACGTAGCTTTGCGAGTAAATCCATCATATAGGCAATGCCGCAGGTTGTTGACCAGCCAATGCCGCTGTCTCAGCCAATGTCTTGGCACTGTTGGCAGCAATTGGTGCGGCCTGTAGCAATGCCTGAGCCTCAGCCCGCTGTGCTTGCTGTTGCTTCATGCCATCAACTTCTTCTTTGGATCGCAGAATCTTGGCAGGTACGCCATTGATCTCTGCCAACTCACGGGCAATCATCTCAGGGTTAAAGATCATCATCACGCTGGGGTCAATCTGAGCCAGTGGCACGACAGACTCCAACGTACGCAAGATGGCCACACCCTCTTCAGCTCGCTGTGAACGGTTCAGTGGGCTGACATACTGTATCTCAACCTCACCACCACGCTCTAGCAACGCCTCTGGCATCTCTGGCAACACACCAGATCGACCCAAAATGTCCAGCTCACGCTCAATTAGCGGTCCAAGCATCTCAGACTGCTGTCTGCCCATCGTAGGCGCTAGTAGCGCACCCTTCTCTTGCGCCCGTAGCATCGCCTCGGTTGCGGTCATGTTCGGTGTTTCCACCAGAATCTGAAACAACGTGATCAGGAACGCATCATTAATCACACGACGACGCTGCTCCATCATTTCCATGCCGATGTCTACACGCGCATTGGATTGCAATGGCTGGACAACTTGCCGACCCTGATCATCCACGCCACCGTAGTTCAGTGCGCCTGGCCGAGTATTGAATGCCTGTAGCACACCGTCTTCTTGTAGCAATAGCGGTGGATCAACAATTTTGTGCGCCGCACGGATCACCGTCTTGCTCATCTCGTTGATCATCTTGATGTCTGGCAACACCGTCATTGCTGGTGAACGGCCATACACCTCTTTGGGTGCGGTCACATAGCGGCTGATTGCATACGGAAACGTGTTGTATCCACTCTCAGACAGCACCATGCGACTGGTCAGGCAGATGTAGTAGCTGATAAACGGCATTGATCTGTAGTCACGCCGACGTTGATTGCGCTCTTCGTTGGGTTTAACACAATGCAAAAACTCAAACTTCTGCTCTGGATTCTTTTCTAATGCTGTGCGCAGCTTCTCACCAAGGTTGTCAGCACCCCACTTCTCTGCCGCTTGACGCACTGTCATCTCAAACTTGCGATGCACCACGTCCACAATGCCGACATGGTTCTCACTAAAATAAATCTCAGACAAGTGAATCGACTTGTACCGCATACCAAAACCAACGATGTCATCAACAAACAGTGCGCCTGAGCCAAATGCACCCAGACTCATGTAATTCTCATGCACCTGACTGGCAAAGTTAGCCTTCGGGCTGTAGCGGGTCTGGAACAAGATGTTGGTTACTTCATCCAAGTACGCCATAACCTGCTGGTTCTCAGCCAAGAATGGGTCTTGTACGGTCAGCTTGTGCCACTTCATCGTGCGAGGTGTCAGCATCGACTCCATTGCCGCCGCAAATCGTTCTAAAGCTAGTCCAGCAGTAGAGTCAAACACCTTCTCGGTACGCTTCTCGCCTGGTGTCTTATCGCTGGCTTGAAACCAATTCTCTCTCGGCAGTACGCGCTCAGCAATCTCTCGCCAATGCTCTTCCCACACGCCTCGATTAGACTGCATCTGCTCCTGCTGGCGAATTACCTCTTCTGATCGACTGTCCATTTCACTGTCCTAGTAGACTTTTTGATCCTGTCATCGGTTGACCAGTAGTTTCGCCTGCCAATACTTGCGCACCACGACCAGGTTTGCGAGCCATTTCGTCACGACGCATACGCGTTGTTTGTTCTGCGCGTTCAGGACGTGGTGGTGGAGGCGGTGGTGGCGGTGGTGCAGCTCTTGATGATGATCCCATTGACATACTAGCCTCCAAGCAGCTTCTTGGCTGCAGTCTGGGGTTGTACTTGCGATGTGTCTTGACTGGTCAGCACGGTTGCCGCACGACCACGACGACGTGCCGCTTCATCTTGACGACGCACACCTTCACGAGCCATATCAACTGTTGGCGGTGGCGCTGGTGGAGGTGGCGGTGGCGGTGGCGATGGAATGCTTGGTGACATAATAGCCTCATTCAAAAATTGCGTATTCAGCTTGCGCCACTTTAGGACGGTTCATCGTACGCTTGTTAGCACGACGCACACCCTCGCAGGCATACCTGAGTGCATCAATAACGTGATTCTGCTTATCTTCAAGCAATGGCAACACTTGTTCGGTCATTTTATCCACTTTGTACGAATAAAGCGACAGTTCGTCAATAGTGTGCGTACAACGTGGGTGAACCACAATGTCAAATGACTTCAGCCATTCCACGCCATCCTCTAGCGACTTCGGACCCTTGACCGCAGCCATGATCCTTGGAAACCCATGCTTCTTAACGTGGCTGATTGTCTCTGGCCGCGCACTGTCTGCCACGATTGGATACCGTTCAGACTCAGGAACCGTCATAAACAGTTCTGGAATGTTTAGTATCTCGCACCCAACCATGTACGCTTCGTAGTCAATATACAACGTGCGGCCACGAATAAAGCACCGTACCAGCACCGTCGGGTCAGACGCAAAACCCCAGTCAGCACCAAACCGCAGGATATCGTCGTGGTTGGCATCAAACTCCTCGATGCGCCAGTTCCTAAACACCCGTGACTCACTGTTGCGCTGGTACTCTCCCTGCCAGATGTGCAGGTATTTGTCTGGGTCTCGACGTTTGTCGTACTCCATCTCTGCTTTGAGAACGTCAGGAAACCACGGATTGTCTGACCAGTTAACCTTGACCACTGTTGCGCTGTCTGGTGGCACGTCACCACGCAGTAGCTGATCAACTGGGTCTGTGTTTAGCGCAGGGTTCCATGAGAACCACATCTCGCTGGCGGGTTTGCGGATGGTAGGACGCAGCTTGTCCAAACTGTTTTGGCTCAGGCTTTGTGCTTCCTCTACCCATGCCCTGTCGTATCCTTCCAGAGACTTAATGCTGTCCGCAGTATGGTTCTGCATACCTTGGAAGATGATCATGCCATTGCCGCGCCGTGACTTGATCTGGCTGTCCTGTATGTCAAAGTAGCTGCCAACGCCCAACTGCTCGATTTTGACCTCTAACAGCTTCTTGACCGACTGGCTCAATGACTTCTGTATTTCACGCACGCACACCGACGACTGGTTCGGGTTGCAGATATGCTCTTCAATCAGTAGCTCAGCAAAGAAATGCGACTTGCCTGAGCCACGGCCACCCCATGCGCCCTTGTATCTTGCAGGCTTTAGTAGCGGCAACGCCCATCGTGGCGTTTGTATCTCAAGCGTCGACAACTTTCCTCACCACCTCAGCAACTTGTAGCGGTCCACCGTCAGGACCCGTGATTGCAGTCTCGGTCTTCTCGCTGTAGCCATGTTTGGTCAAAAGTAACTTCGTGATACTGGCGTTATATTCGTTCAAAATGCCGCCATTTGCGAGCATCTTCTCTTGTCTTGACATTAATTGCTTGACGATGTGAGAAAAGTCTTCGTGTTCTCTTGCCCATGCGTGAATTGTTTCCCTAGCGCAACCCAGTGCGACGGCCAATCCAGCCACTGTTGGAACAGCATCGTTCTCCTGCTGGAACCCGCCATTGACGTAGTCCCATGCTGGGTCGACTGCATCTTGCCACTTCGGTGGTCTGCCTCTCATTTCATTCTCTCTGTACCTGGGTTTCTTTTACGGGATAGCGTCTTGGCCGCAGTCTTTTCTGAATCCTTGAACGCCTTGGCCGTTGGTGCGCCAGATTCACCAGGCTTTCTCATGCGCTCACCCGAACCAGCTTTGATACGTTCACGCTTGGCATGAATGTTTGCATATAGTCCTTGTTTCATCGCATACGCTCCGTCCCAGGGTTTCGTTTGGACGCACGACTAAGCATCTTAGTGCCAGTGTCCGCACGGTTGTATTCCTTAGCGATAGATTGGTGGATACCCACCTTCTTGGCGAATTTTGGGCTGTGGGCTGCTGCCGCCATCAATCTGGCCTGTGCTGGTGATTTGCTTGGCATCCGTATCCTCGCTATCTGTTTCTTTAATTTTGTAAACGTATACTGATTGTGGTCCCTGTGGCGCAGCGAGTTTAATTTTCCTGCGCAGTATTTTCTTGCTGTGCGTCAAACGCCACAAGATTTGCTTTACTGTTTGCTTCTTTGCTTCTGATGACTTCCATATCTTATCGGCAGTCAGGTCAGGTGTTAACTCAATAATCTCTATAATTCGTTCAGTAATTGTCATTTTAACTCCATCCTGACATATCCACCCGTCTCTTCTGCCATTGTGACAGTTAACTTAAAGTCTCTGTCATTAACACCGAGTGCGTCCGCAACACCATCCAGACCCGACTTCATCATTGCCAAACAGTTATCAAGGTCCATGTGCCGACGACTGGGTTTGTAGAACGTCAGCGTCACAACTAGGTTTGCTGGTTCTATTTTAAACTGTTTTGTCATCAACGCACAAATATGTCGATACTGTTTCTTGTGTTTAGCAATTACCGCCCAGTGCTTTCTGGCATTAGGCGACAACTCCCGTGGTGGCCAAGGTAAATCTACAAAATTTTGGCCAGTGTCTGGTTGAGTACATCCATCTCTGTCAGTTTCATTACGTTCCATATTCGCCTCTGGCCGTGCCAGCCATTAAAAGAACCCTGGTGACAATCTTTACACAAAGGTATGCAAAGGTATTGCTTATGTTGCTCAACGTGATGTGCGTCGCTAGGACCCGTTGCACCACATACCCCACAGTCCATTTGTTTTATGATCGCAAGATGTCTGCGCTCCTTTGTGTTTAACTTGTTGTTCATTTTAATCTCCACAAAAACAAGGGATTGTTTCTTCGGTTGGGTCAAACAACTCTTGTTGCAACAATGCAAATTCCTTTAATCTTGCGTAACTTGGGCGGTCTTTTCTGAATTTTGCTCCATCGCCGTATGTTTTATTGCTAGATTGTGCGTGGTTTTCCATTTTTATCCACCAGTCAGCACGCTCTGGCTTTTCTCGTATTAAGCTAACAATCTGACGTGTTGGCTTTAAAAAACATAAGTCACAATTGCCGTGCATTGTTACGCCATTCATGTTTGGCAAGCCTAAGTCAAATGACTGGTTACGCCAAAAGTCACCAACCGTTTCTTTTGTAACTTTAGCCGTTACCAATGGCGTTCTGCTTCTGCCTATCTTTGCCGCCCTGCGTTGCTCATCATATCGGATACCAACCCAATCCATGTTTTCATTGTGGTCAAAGCCTAAACTTTTTATAAAATTATGAATTGGACGTATTTTTAATTTTGCTGTGCAAATTCTGGCGACAGGGTTAGGCAAATATGGAGAACCGTTTTGGTCTATCAATTCAAAAAATGGCGTTCCGTCCCTGTTTGCCGTTTCAAAATCAACTAATTTCCAACGGTCTGCGGGTTTTTCTGCATACTGATACTCTATCCAATGTATTTTTACGTCCCAATTTACTTCGCAATCACGCACAAACCTCAAAGTTGCTTCTTCTTCTTTTCCTGTATTGGCAAAACAAACAATCGCCTCATCAGGGAGCTTCCCGCCATTTGCCTCTAATACCCGCCAAAGCATATAGGCACTGGTTCTGCCTCCGCTGAAGCTGATAACGGTTGGCTCTATGATTTTAAAAGGATCTGTCATTTTTAACTTTGCTATTCACAGAAATCATCTTGGGCTGGTATTGCGCTCGTTTAGCTGCCTCCTGCATAGCACGGTCATACTTGTAGTCTCTGGTGCTAACTAACTTTTGTTCTTTAGGTTGTTCTTTGCTCATGATGTCATCACCGCCCGTAAAACAGCGTCCTTGAACGCAGGAAAATGCTCAAACTTTGTAGGGTCAATGCCCAGCTCCTTACCCTTAATCTCGATACCCTTGGCTGTTTCGTGCCATGCCTTGCCAGCCACAACGCCTGGTAACACCACCTCGACCTCGTCTTCCCAGCGCTCTTGGCGCAACCACGTTGCCGGATGGGGTATAAACTTACCGCCTTCACGCATCCACTGGTCCTGTTGGCAGTGCTTCTTAATCGCCTCAATCATATACTTGATTGGTGGCCGGATCGCTTGGGTTTGACCCCATGCCTTGCGAGCATCACCCTTGGCAATCTTCTTTGGGTACAACGCCCAAAATTCATCAAAGTCCGAGTTCATCTTTTACTCTCCTTAAGTAGCCCAGCTCGTAGGCTTTTTTAATTGTCATCATTGATATAGATTCAATGTTTTCGTCCGCAAATTCTGCTGCCTTGATTACCGCTATGTGCCGCTGACTGGCCAGTTTGTGTTGCTTTAGCGTCCTTTCGGCTTCGTCCCACGCTTCCTCCTCCTCTTTACTCATTGGGCTGGTGTCCATTTTCGTCTCCAGACTTGTTTAATTGGGTTTTTTTGCTCATGTAAGGTGATATGTTTAGCCTTGCCACGCAATAATTACAAATCCAACGTGTCGAACGCCCCCTCTTTACTTTTTGTCCCTCGGATTCTAATCGTGAATGTTGGCATCCAAAACAGTACTTTTCCATTGCTTTGCTTCCTTTGATAATTGTTTCTTGTCTATCCTGACACTGCGGTGCAGATACTCAATCATCACCTGTGCCAGCTTGCGCTCTGGGTGTGTGGACATAATTAAACGGCCTCTGCACCCAGAGCAACGGTTGTTATAAATCAATGAATGGCGTTCGCAATACTCACACGATTCGCTGTTTTCAACGTACAATCAAATGTCTCCTTTAGTTCTTTGCCCCACTTCGGTGGGGTTTTCTTTTCGCATCGGCAGACTCTGAAAATACTGCCACCGTTCTTGGTATAGCGGCAGCTCACTGGGTGGTACATACCCGTGCTTTCTCCATGTGGCCATAACATCGGTGGCACTGGACGGAACGTAGATTTTGTCAGAATGGCACGTCATCATCCATTTCCTCAATTGATTGTGATTTAACTGGCCGTGGTGCTTCTGCTCTAGCTTCAGCCTTAGCTGGCTCGCTCTTACCAGTCAGCCCGACCTCCTGCACAATGCCCTTCAATGACGTGCGCTCCTTGCCATCCTTGCCCGTAAAAATGTCAATGTGGACCTCTGAAACCTCTGCATAGATCAATTGTCCCTTTGCAAGGTACTGAGAGAGCGCCTCAGCGCGTTTTCCAAATAAGCTGGCACTTACCCATTGGGTTGCCTTTTCTTTGCCGTAGCTGTACGCAAGACTAAGTTGCAGCACGGCCATGTTGCTACTGGTGTACCGCAGCTCTGGCTCGTTGCCAATCCGTGCTAGTCCGATCAATTTCATACTTCCTCCGATGTGATGTGGTCAAACATTTCTTCGACCTCCCATAAAAACTGCATGGCTTGTTGCTCGACTTGAGCGATTTCCCCTGGCGTTGGCTCAAACAGTTTATAAAATAATTGCTGTTTGGGTGGCAGCCGTGGATCAAATGATGCGAACCACACTGCTCGGCCAGTGCAAGCGGCCTGTACCGTCATCTGTGGTTTGTACTGCTCTGGTATCTCACCGTCCAATAAATACCCGACGTGTGTGGCAGTCTTTGGGCATTTGATCTCGATGCAACGGGCATCCGATGTGACACCGTCTGGGGACGCACCAAAGTTCTCGATCATAGGGTGATCCACAAACCCGACATCAGTGACCTTAATGCCCGTTTTATGTTCAAACGCTTCCTTGGCCATTGCTTCGTGGTCAATGCCCCACTGCATCTCTGCTGTGACGTACTTTTGCATAATGTTGTCTGTCAGACGCTCTGCAAGAAGCTCAACTTTCAAATCACGACGGGCAGCCGATTCCTTGCCAGTCTTAAGAAACGCCATTGCCGCAGCCATGCGTGAAGCTGTCAATTTGCCTGTACGTTGGTTAAACCATGCCCCCGTGCCTTGCAGATTGTTTTCGGTTCTCATGCTTTGCCTTTTAGTTGCTCACCCAGTTGGCCAACAATTACCTTGACCGACTCACGCTCAGGCTTGGTCAGTGTTGTCCAAATCTGCTTTAGTTCCTCAGTATTTTTGGCTGATGAAACCATAGCGACCAGCTCGTCTTGCGTCCTTGGCTGTGGCTCTGGCTCGACTGGTACGTCTTCACCCGCATAAATATACAAACCCAAGCCGTGGCAAGCAATGGCTTTGACTAGGCAGCGCATCATGTTCTTGTTAACCGCAAACGCATCAGGGTTTTTGATAGCTTGGTTGCGGTGATCCATGACCGGAAGGTGCATCGTGACAGGCTTGCCAAATGCGGTTACCGTGCATGACACCATCAATGTCTCACCAAATGCCTCTGGCCGATTAAATGTCCAGTTGGCCGTTGGGTCAGCACGCATAAGCTGGTCAAGTGCAAATGTCCACGACAAATACGACAAATTTTGCTTCTTCTCAACGTAGTTGCCAACGTCAATCTTGGCTAGTTTCTCAAAGTTATTCATAATCCCATCCAAAGTGTTAATAAAACCCACGGTACGCCCATGACCAAACCTATCGCTATGCCGCCTAGTATCTGTTTCATTTGATCAACCTATATTTAGCAAACCGTATACCGTTAATTTCGACCATCTCGGTGGTGATGTTATGGCCACGCTTGCGCATCTTGTAAACAATGTCAGCCAGACGGGTCGCACGAAACTTTTCAAACGCCTCAAGACTGGTGATGCTTTTGTTTTGCAAGACCTTCTCGACTTTCTTTGACTTGTTCATGCGGCCTCCACAGTGACACGATAGATTTGCTTGTTAACGTCCATCAGCACAAACTGCTTGGTGTGCGATACCAGCTTGTCGTTCTCAACATCGTGGCGGACACTGGCCACGCACATCACAATGTCTGTGCCTTCGACCAGGCGCAAAGCCTTGTGGCACTTGTCTACGATATAGTCGCAGTACATTACCGACGGTTTACGCAGCTCTTCCTGCTCTTGCTGCTCTTGCTGCTCCAGTTCTGCTTGGTTCCATTCAGCGTTTGTCATCTTGATCTCCTTAATAAAGGCAGGGAAAGTAGGCAGACTCGATCACAGACACAAGTGCCTGTTCGTCGTCCCATGTCATCTTGTTGAGCAACCATGTCGCTGGCTTGCCATTGCGATCAAGCACGTCATAGTCAAACCCGCCGTAATAGTCGGCAGAACATGACGAATGTGGCTCAGGTGTGTGGTATGTGTTGACGCGGACTTTGCAAGGAATGCCGCAGATGCGTGTGTCGATAATCATACTGTTCTCCGTTTTTCTCTGGTCGGGAGTATTGCTTGACCATGAAAACAGTTTACACACATTAAACGGTTTTGTCGAAAGTTTATTAATTTATTTTGTAGGGACATACCTAATGTGTTGTTTAAGAAACGACTGCGTTGATACTGACAGTGTTGCTACAGAGAGCGACAGAGACCGTTTAGGTCTGTGCCTTACCATTGAGCGACAATTCAATGGACTCTGTAAGGGACAGAACCTAAGCGGTTTTGTTTTGCGCAACCGTCAGGGACACGATAGATTTGGTTGACATCGCCAGATTCCCAAGAAAGACACGCCGCCGTTCACCCTCGGATAGTGCGTCCGCCAGCTTAAATGGGCATGGCAAGAAGGTATAGGGGCAAGTGGTGAGACAAACCTTATACTGATGAAACATTAACTCCGGTAGGACTGGTCTCTATTACAGGATATAAGAGATGGGTCAGGTAGGTAGCTAAAGATGTGATGGCTATCACCCTTGGGGTAACTATGCCAAAGGACAACAATGAGTGATCCAGTTAACAACCCAGCACACTACAAAGCACACCCCAGTGGTGTTGAGTGCATACAAATTACAGAACACATGAGTTTTAACTTGGGCAATGCTGTCAAATACATATGGCGATCAGACTTAAAAGGCAATGCGACAGAGGATTTGCGAAAGGCAGCCTGGTACATTAACCGAGAGATAGAACGCAGGGAAAAGAACAATGCGTAACGCCACACTTTTATGCTAATTGTTTTCCCTGTTTTACGCACTTTCTGGTATTTACAGGCTAAACCTGACGCATCTTGACATAAATGCAGTCGCCGTCAAATGCAACAACGTCTTTTTCTGCTTCAAGCATAACCATGCTTTTGGCAAGCGTTGCTTTGCAGCTCTCTTCACTGCTTAATGGTGGTGAATCTATAAACACACAGGCCTCAGCAACACACACATAAAGTATTACAATCCACATACGTCACCTCACTGAGGACAAACCGCGTTGTACACTTCAATAAACCTTGCGCCCGATTCTAAGGTCTCTGGCGTGTCTTTAACAGAGAAGGTAGGTAAATCCCTTGCCAACTCCCTACAAATCGTCCGAGATGTCTCTAATGCGTTTGTAGCGCCGCAGCCGCTCAATAGCGGTAAAGTTGTTGCCATCAGCACGCCTAACACGATCCGCAGCATCTTCAATCTCCCTTGACTTCTCAATATTGGCACGATCATGCTCAATCTGGGTATCCTTCCTGCCTGAATTTCGCCCATACAGATAAACGCCAAATATGGCTGTTAAAGCACCCATAACCGCCACGATATAGCTTTTAAACTTCAACCAGATTGCCATTGCCCCGACCTCATTTGTTCGGTCATCTCAGCCGCACGACTGGGTGTTTGCTTTGCCCAAAGTGACTTAAGCATACCGTCAGCCGCACCGTCGTAATCACCCACCTCAACCAGGCTAAGTGTTTTCTTGAACTTCTGCACCCCGCTAATGCCCATTTGGAATGCCATGTTTACTAGAACAGCCTGCCTTTGTACACACAAACGATCAAAAAACGGTATGTTTTTGTGCAATGCCGCCAACACAATCGACACATCGTTCTGCAATAAGTACTCGGCTTCCGCTTCGCTGATGCCACCGTGCTTGGCTTTGTCGATCAATCGCCCATAGCCAATGGTAAGAAAACCCAGCGAATCCTTGTAGGCGTGTAGCACCAAACCTTCGTGGCGTTTAATCTGCTCAATCCCCTTGGTCATCAAGTCGTGATTGTTTGATGACTCTGGCGACTGGGCTGGCGAGGACGCAGAGGATTCCGATAACTTTGAAGAGTCCGTCTGGGACTGTGGACGTGACTTCTGTCGGGAGAGTAGAGACAACAGTTGCGAGAGCATGAGGGAACGCCTCCAGAAATGTTAATAAAGCACCGCCAGCAATTGCAAGCCTTACCGACCACCACTTGGACCAGTTGCGTGAATCGCTGACCAGCTTCATACTGGCTGACCTCGAAAGTAAGCAACACCATCTAGGACCGCACAAAACTCGGGCTGGATTAGTCGGCCATCTTTAATTGTCAGCACAGCAAATCCAGAGCAGTGGTTTTTAGGGTTGTCCTCCCCGTAGCTCATATGATCACCATCAGTTTCTGACAATGTGCCAGTATCCACACCCCACCTGCTGCCACTGTAATCACTGACAATCGTGGCCTGTAAACGGTGTAGATGCCCACACGCCATCGACACACCAGATTTTAAGGAATTCGAATAAGTTGCGTGAATGCCGTTGTGATAACGGTGTTTTATCATCAGGTTTTTATTAACGAACAGCGACATACAAAACAACCAACGCGGGAAGTGTTCCTTAAGTGAAAAGCCTGGCACACCTTGAAACTCTGGGGCTTGATTGGCTAACTTGGCTTCAAACCTTGCGTCGTGGTTGCCCATCGTAAAAACACATTTGGCATTGCCAGCGACCTTCTCAATCTCGCCTAGCCTGTCAGACACTGCCTCCAGTTCTTCTTTAACAGTCGGCAGCTTGTGTGTGTCGTACCCTGCCTTAGCAAAGCGGCTGATGGACGCACCATCCACAGCGTCCCCGTTCATCACTACTAGGTCAGGTTTGTGTTTTTTGATTAATTTGACGAACGCCTTGTGCGCTATGCTAATCTGATCTGGCCAATAGTGAGCGTCGCTGCCTACAAAGATAACCGCATTGTCTAGATCAACATCCATGCGACTCATGTGGTCACGGACATAGTACTCAGGTGTGCGTGCCGTTTCAGACACCAATCGTATTTTGTATTTGCTTTCAATCTTTCTGCGCCTACCGTGGACATTGCGCACATCCAACCCAATTCGTGCAGATACTTTTGTCGCTGACTTTAATTCGTACCATAGACGAATAAAATCCTCGTCAGTAACTTTACGGTTGTGCGGTACATGAGCCATTTTTGCTACCCTTTGATGTCACCAAGCACGGTGATCTTGGTAATCATGCCATTGGGAATGGCGATGATATTGGCGCAGTCTTGAGGAAACCACGTTTGCGCTAAAAGAATACCTTTCTTTTGTTTCTCAATTAAGAAACCAACAGAGAAAACTGAATCAAAATCTACTTGTGGACTTTCGCCAAACTGCCACCCAGATGGTGCATGGCAAGCGTCGATCCACTCCACCAGCACCAGCTTGGGTGATTTCATTTTGTCCAGCGCTCCCAAACAACTGTCGTGGCCACACCGACGGCAGCAATAAATGCTGCGACCTTTATAATCTTTCCACTAAACCGAGCCAGCCAATCGAGTGCGATAAACGCACCCTTTGCATTTTGAAATGCCGTAACAACCTCTTCGGTTTGATTGTCAATTTTATCGACCTTGCTTTCGACGGCAACAAGGCGGTCATATATATCTTTGTGGCTGACTTCTTCCATAATTACCTCGTCGGGGTGTAATCAATTCCAGAGTTCCCTGCTAGTGTAACAACCGCAGTCCCACTGGTAAACCCTCCGATCTTAACACCTGCTCGATACCAGGCTATTTCACCCTGACTGCCAGTCATCTCAATGGGTGCTGTGAACGCATCGACATCTCGCCAAGTGCTGTTGTCGTAGGATCGCTGGACCGTGACGGTGGCCGCAAACGTGCCAGCAATGGAAAGGTCAAACAAGCCAGTCAACCGAATCGAATCGGTAAACTGGTCGGCAGCCGTAATGCTGCTGGTTACTACTCTGCTCATGTCAGTCACTCCAAAATAATTAAATCACCGTTTTCCTGAAGCAGATTAAACCCGTCCTCTGTCTCCAAGTTGTCAAATGTGTCGTCCGCATCAAATGTTTTTGTAAACACTTGTTTTAAGACGGGTTGAAATACTTTCTCAAAAATCATACCAACCCCTTAGCAAGATACAGCCCAGCACCCGCAACACCGCCTAAGCCTGTTGCTACTGCGTCCCAAATGTCGGGTGTGCCTCGGCCTGTCATGTCATACGCTTCTTTCAGCAGCCCAGCCGCAACAGCAACCACCAGCCCTGCTATCCAGCCACCAAATAGCGAGACTGACAACATAATCGCCAGCCCCGCCCAGAAGTGAGCGACCTTATCAGGCTGGATCATTTTGCATCGCTTGGTATTCAGCCAAGACTTCTGGGGTGTGAGTTGCCTCGCAAATGGCTTGTACTCGTGCATCTTCTGCGCTGTAGTCATCGCCTGGTGCTACAACATGGCGATGGAATGTGCCTGAGATTTGCTTACCATCTTCCATGATAGCGGTCTTGGTGCGTACTTGTACGCTACCGTTCTCAAGGACTTCGATGCGGTCTACTACTACTAGTTTTTCTAAAGCCATAACATTCTCCGAATGAAATCAAATTGAACTAATTACGAAACTGCATAAATCTGTAGTTTCTGGGTTGTCCCTGCTACATCGACCTCAATATACCCAGCCGATGCGCCAGCAGACCCAGATGTAACACCACGCAAAGCATGAGAAGTACGAGACAACCCTTGGATAACATTAATGGTGTCAGGGCCGCTGTTGCCAGTTACAACCGCATTGGCCACAGTCCATTGGTTTAGCAAAGGCTTTGCAAACCAGTTGCCACGTGCCACCACAGTTGTAGCATTGACTGTGTTGGGTTGCATAAGCATTGAAAAGTTAGGTGTTGCGGCTTGAATCGTATTGTCTAGCACCCACAGCGAACCTACAGTAACAGAACCAAGACTTAGCCAAATTGGATAATCAGTTGCGCTTAAATTTTGCTCATAAAATGAGTTGTTTGAAATTTCAACAATGTCACAAGATGCACCATTCATAGTAAGAAAAACACCCTTGCCAGTATAGCCATTGACAAGAGTACTATCAGATGCAGATGCGTCCCATGAATAGCACTTGTTTCCGCTAAACACTAAAGCCCGAAGATTGTAAGCGTTTGCACGGCCAATAGAACGGTTGTTGTAAAACTCATTGTCAAGTATGCGAATTTCAAATTCTGTATCACCGCTAAGATTTGAAGTCGTTCCACCAGCGAATACCACATCAGCACCTTCAAACCTGTTTCCGACAATACTCAATTTATTTACGCCGCCCGGCGGGATATTAAACCCAACGTGGCGTGAAAAACCACCCAAATTAATTGTGTTATTTTGAACAATTACGTCACCAATAGTGCCTACACCAACCCAGTTAGCCGAAAGAGCAAAGAACAAGTTGTTAGTCCCATAAGTACAATCTTGGTCTGCTACAACCGTGTTGTTACAAAAAACAAACTTTTCACCTTGGTTCGGAAGACTTGCGCCAGCGTTTACAAAATTGTTGTTGGATACAGATATGGTTTTATAAATACTGTTGCCACCTTGAATCCCAGCCTCTTGAACAGTCGGATTATCACTTGTAAAAGTGTTGCTATCAATGATTACACTTTCGCCACTTGGAAGCGTTAGATTATTTTGAAGCGTGATTGTGCTATTGCGGAATGTATTATTGACAACAGAACAAGTTACCATGTTCTGAATTTTCACAACCGCTACAGTTGTTTGCGTAGTTGCATCAATATAATTGCCTTCCATAATAAAAGACGTTGAACCATCAAAAACAGCAGGATCATTATTACCTGCAAGATCACGCGGCCCAGACATCGTATTGTTGGTAAACAATACAGAACCTGCTTTAGCAAACGGCGATTGCCATTCAGAAGACGTGGTAACCATATTGGCACGAGCACCTATTTCAGTGCAATTTGCAACAACGCATTTATCTAGGTACTCAAGACAAACGCCTGTGCCATACACAGAGTTGAAAGTAATATTCTTTACTTCAACATTACGAACGTTATCCCACGAGCGAGACGCAACAATCCCCGCTCTTGCTGAACTTGCGGCAAAAGAACCAACAACAGCTCCGCCATAAGTGTCAGCGGCAGAATTGCCATCAATAGTTCCGTTTTCAATCGTTACGTTTGCCGTGCAATACAGCATAGCGGGAACGCCGCTTGGGGCTGGAATCCAGAATGTCGTGCTGTCCCCGGTAAACGCCCCCATCGTTGGGTCTGACGCAGTGGCTGGACGCTTTTTAAGCGTACAACCATTCAAATTAAAATCGCATCCAACTTTCAGCGCAAAAACAAGATACGTTTTTCCTGTTTCGCCGACAACACTTTTTTCGGCGGCGGTTGCTGCGTCTAATGCCGTTTGCACCGCAACAGTATCATCGGCGATTCCGTTTCCAACAGCACCATAATCTGAAATAGATATCGGCGCACCTTGGATCATTGAGTAAGTAACTTTAGTGAGTGCCATGATAGTCCTTATACAAAATACGTCAAACTTCCGATCAGCCTTTTTTCTGACATATCAGCGTTAGTCAAGGCTGTACTAGGAACACCGCCCTTGTTAAATAACGACATTACTGTGCCAGTTGGAGAGCCGCTTGGTATGCTTGTGTAAGTCGTATACGCACTAATTAAAGACCCTGAATCTGAAAGTGCTGAAAAAGGTAGCCCGGTTATAGCGGCAACTGTTGCGTCTGCTGTTGAAGGCCAAGTAACGTCAAAACTAACAGTAACAATCCGTCCAATTTTTGTGTAGCGTGCTGACGTAACTGTAAGCATTACTACATATGCGCCGGGTGACCAAGTCCCTTCCTCATAGTCATCGAGCAACTCGGAAGTCATACCTGCGGCTTGACCGTCAGCTGAGAAGTCGATGCCTTTACCTGCTGTGCCGACAATAAAATTACCAGCTATAGCTTGGATGTCTCTGTTATAAGTAACTCTCAAACATTCATCTGCGCCATCATTGTTGAAAACAGATAGTTGCCGAGTTCCTGTAGTTTTTATAGTGTTGACATCGTTGTTCCCAGATGACCAAAGTTTTAATGCAAAAGCATTAGCAACTGAAGCATCACCACCTTCAACTAAAAACTTGGAG
>Ga0208303_1000438_pt1 | contig 17191 bp, 32 predicted proteins | sample CB_VirMetaG_2_FD_184537 | JGI IMG/M metagenome (GOLD analysis project Ga0208303, IMG submission 184537) | Freshwater to marine saline gradient viral communities from Chesapeake Bay - CB_1504_2 Viral MetaG (SPAdes) (version 4) | ecosystem: Environmental > Aquatic > Marine > Coastal | place: USA... | reverse complement strand
GGAATGGCTGAGTTAATGAGTGAAGATATCATGGACGCAGACGATTTGAAATTGTTTGTAGGAATGGATACTTTCTTAAAGTACCAAAAAGCTATAGCTGATGGAAACTATTTCCATTATGTTGTAGATGGTGGTTACACTTCTGAACTTCCATTAATTGGATTTCCTAATGTGACTGTTTGTGCTACTCCTGGTCTTTCAGGACTAAACACTGGTAACTGTTACTTAATGAGAGCTTCAAATATTTACGTTGGTGTTGACTTACCAGACGAAGAGTCTAACGATGTTAGAAGTTGGTACGATGACAATGACAGAATCTATAAAGTGACTATGGCTTTTAGAAGAGGTGTGAATGTTGCATTTCCTGACCAAGTTGTAGAATTCTTATTAGCCTAAATTTAATGGGGGTTTAATTACCCCCTTTTTTAATAACTGTTAGCTGAAACGCTAACTAACTGAAAATCAATTAATTATGTCATGTGTATTAAGTAACGGACAGGCAAGAGATTGCTCAGATAGCTTAGGCGGAATAGTAGAAGTGTTAATCTCTGAAAGAGATAATGTTACTGCTACAACTTTAGCTAGTGGAGACATTTCAGCAATTACGCAAGAGGCGGCAACTAATTTCTATAGATATGAGTTAAAGAAAGAGTCAGGTAGTTTGACATCTACAGCAACTGTAGACCAAGCTGGAGGGACTTCTTTTTATGACAATGTTGTAGCTTTCACTATTAATAAAATGAGTGCTGCTAAATCTAACGAGATTAAGATGCTTATGCTTGCAAGATTGTTCGTCATTGTAAAAGATAACAACGGTGTTTATTGGGCTTTGGGAAATGATAACTTTGCAGAAGGTTCGTCTTTAGTTGGACAAACTGGGCAAGCTTATGGAGACCCTAACCAATACCAAATAGAAATTACTGACAAAAGTCAGTTCCCATGTTATGGGGTACAGTCATCTGTAGTGGCTGGTTTAACAATTAGTGCTTAATTGTTCTTTGTTGTATGAAAGGGGGGTGGGTTAAACTGTCCCCTTTTTTTAGTAAATTTGAATTATGTTAAAAAAAGAATACGTAGGAAAAACAGTTCACTTAAAACATTTTAGTGTTTTAGTATGTGAAGAGAATATCCCAACTTTAAAGAAATTAGACATTGATTGGGTTTTTGAAACAAAGAAAAAAAAGAAAAATGATAGTGATAAATAAGAACACTACAACTAATTTTGTAGCAACCTTATTTGAACTTAGTCAACTAACAAACCCAGATTATTTATTTGAGTTTGAGAGTGACCAGACTAAGACTAAATATTATACTATCATTACAGACATAAGCACTAATAAAAGTAGATATAACGAATTTAACTTTGTAGAGGGTACTAATAACCCAACTAGTGGAAGTCTAGACTTAGGGTCTCCAGGCTTTTATAACTATAAAGTTTATGAACAAAACAGCACAACAAACCTAGACCCAACAGGACTAAACAAAGTAGAAGAGGGAAAAATGAAATTAATAGATTCAACTTATCAACCGTCATTTACTCAGCATTCAGTTTCACCAACTACAAATGTAGTATATAACCCAGGACAATGAGCGTAAAATTAATTCCGTTAAATTTTGGAGGGTATGAATTACCTGAGTTTAAAGAGTCTAAGAAGGGTGACTGGTACGAATACGGAACAGACAGACCTTATAAAAACACTTACCCAGACTACTTAACTAAACTCTATAATGAGTCTAGTAAACATAACCAAATTATTAATAGTAAAGTTAAATTTATTGTTGGTCAAGGTTTTGTCATAGATGAGAAATTAACATTCACAGAGAAGGCTTATGTTAATGGATTTATTAAACATCCTAATGAGGATGAAAACCTAGACGATTTAATTGGTAAACTTGCTAAGGATAAAAAGGTTTACGGAGGTTTTTGTCTACAGGTTAGAATGTCTAAAAACAATAAGATAGCAGCTATTAACCATATAGATTTTGCCGATGTTAGAACAGGTGTTGACAATGACTTGTATTATTATACAGACGATTGGTCCGCAAGAAACCCAAAAAATAACGATGACTTTAAAGTTTTACAGTCGTTTCCTCACAATGAAGATGCTAAACCAGATGTTGACTATGTTATCTATTACAAAGAATATAGACCAGACTTAGGTGCTTATCCACTTCCTGACTATGTTTCTGCTATACCTTATTTAGAGTCAGATGCTGAGATAGCTAATTTCACATTAAGTAATATTAAAAACAACCTATCTGCTGGCTATCTTATAAGTTTTCGGAATGGTCAACCAAATGAACAGGAGATGGCTGAAATCGAAAGAAGGTTTAAAGACTATGCTACTGGTGCTGACAATGCTGGAAAGCCTTTGTTATCATTTACAGACCAAGCTTCGGACCATCCAGAAATTATGCCAATTCCAGTTAATGGACAAGACGAAAGGTTTATAAATCTAAACAACCAAATAAGAGAAGAAATATTCACAGCTCATGGAATAACAAGTCCTCAGCTTTTTGGTATTAAAGAAAATTCAGGATTAGGAAACAATGCAGATGAAATAGCTGTAGCTTCTCAACTATATCAGAATCTACAAATTGACCCAGAACAAAAAGTATTTAACGAATTAATTAATTCTATACTTAACTATAATGGTGTTAATGGTGAACCTGTAAGAATACAGAAAATAGAACCTGTCCAAAGATACTTTAGTGAGACTGCTGTTTTAGGTGTAATGACTCAAGATGAAATTAGAGAAAAAATTGGACTTCCAGCTTTACAGCCTGAGCAAAAAGTAGAGTTAAGCAGTCAAGAAGATGATATTATATTTAATCAATTAGAGACTACAGGTTTTGACTCTAGTCAATTAGAAGTATTAAACACCTTCCAAAACCCTATTACTTGTATAGCAGACGCTAAAGAATATGAAGAAAAAATAAAGAAAGAGTCTTTTGCAATTACAAGCGTTTTAACACAGCTTGAAAAGAGTGTCCTAGCATTACTATTAAAAAACCCTTTAATGCCTGTCACAGAGCTTGCAAATGCTTTAAAAGTAGAACAGTCTTTAATTAACCAATCTATTTCTAACCTTTTTGAAGCTGGTGCTTTAGACAAGGATTTTAAACCAACTAAAGACGCTGAGGCTAGTATACAAACTCCAGAAGATGAGATTTTTATAGTTTACAAATATGTAGAAAGACCAGACGCACCACCTTTAAAAACTAATAGTAGACCTTTTTGCAATAGAATGATGTTATTAGCAACTACTAGAAAATATACTCTACAACAATTAGAATTATTGACTAATGACTTTGGTCAGTCTGGCATAGACATATTTACTAAAAGAGGTGGCTGGTATCATAATTACAGAACAAATAAAACAACTCCTTATTGTAGACACATTTGGGAGCAACAAGTAGTAAGATTAAAAAAATAAGTTATGGCAGTTTTATTTATATCAGAGCAATATGTAAAGAACACTACTCTCATTGACGAGAATGTAGACGTAAAATTAATTCTGCCAAGTATTAAAGACTGTCAGGAGTTAAGAATCCATCCAATATTAGGCACTCCATTTTATGAAGATTTAAAAAGTAAAATAACTGCTGGAACTTTAAACAGTGACGAAGTTAATTTATTAGACACCTATATAGCTCCAGCTATGGCTCAATGGACTATGTATGAATGCAGTACTTCAATGCTATTTAAATATAGAAACAAATCTGTTTCAACTAAGAACAGTGAGAACAGTAACCCTATTAGTTATCAAGACTTGCAATATCTTAGAGACGAATGGAAGAACAAAGCAGAAGAAAGAGAAGCTAGGTTAATAAATTACTTATGTGATAACGATAATCTATTCCCTAAGTATAAGGAAACTAGCGACGATTTACACCCAAGAAAAACAGCTTATCAAACTAGTTTTTATTTAGGCGGTAGCAGTAGAAGTGATTGCTGGAGAGACGAATATAGAAATAGTGAAAAATGATATTAACCTATAATCAAATATTAAAAGAGTTTAAGACTTTTGCTACTAACCATAAGCAAATAGAGAACTTTGGCAATGGTGATTTGTGGGAAATTGTAGAACATAACCAACTAGCAGACTTTAACTATCCTTTGTTTTGGGTAGCTGACCAGCCAGCTAATTTAGGTGATGGGACTTTTACTTGGAATTTTAATGTTATGGCTATGGACTTAGTAAACAAAGATGAGTCTAATGAGAATGATGTCAAGTCTGACATGTGTCAAGTGCTTTTAGATTGTGTTTCTTACTTTGAACAAAAGACAGCGACTAGCAACAATGTAGATTGGTTAAAAGTTAACTTAGTTAGGTCAGGAACTTTGACTAGTTTTACAGAAAGATTTGAAGATGAATTAACAGGCTGGGGAATGAATATAGGATTTAGACTTCCTTTTAGTTATAATAATTGTGATTTACCAATAGAATAAAGATGGCTATATTTTACAATCCAAATAGAAAAAAAGGTTTATTTTACATGCCATCTGGTGCTACTGGAGGGGATAGATTAGCTATTCAATATAGTGCTGCTAGATTTTGTGAAGATGGAACAGACCCTATTCCTGGAATAACTGGAGACACTGGGGGAACTTTTTCTAGTACTACTGGACTAGTTTTTATTTCTACTTCTACTGGACAAGTTGATTTAGATGCTTCTACTCCTGGAACTTATGTTGTGACTTATACTGCACCAAGTTCTGACACTGCTACAACTTCTATTTCTATTGATTCAATTCCTGTTGTTTCTGCTGGTGCTGACGTTGCTATTTGTACTGGAAACAGCACTGTGTTAACTGCTTCAGGTGCTACTACTTATTCTTGGTCCACAGGACAAACAGGTGCTAGTATAACTGTTGACCCTACAACAAACACTACTTACACAGTGACAGGTTTTAACGGTGCATGTTCTGCTACAGACTCTGTAGACGTAACAGTTTATCCTTTACCAAGTGTTAGCATTTCAGGAACATTGACTTATTGTGTTGGTTCAAATACTACATTAGATGCTGGAACTTTTGTTTCTTATCTATGGTCTAATGGTGAAACAACGCAGACTATTAGTGCAACTGCTGGTAGTTATACGGTAACGGTTACAGATAGCAATGGTTGTTCTAATACATCTGCACAAGTAACAGTTACAGAATTAGCACTACCTACTGTAGCTATTAGCGGAACACTTTCTTATTGTGCTGGCTCAAATACTACATTAACCGCTACTGCTGGATTAAGTAGTTATTTATGGTCAAGTGGTCAAACTACTCAAAGCATAACCGCAACCGCTGCAAGTTATACTGTTACTGGAACAGATGCTAATGGTTGTTCTACTACTTCATCAAGTGTAACAGTTACAGAAACACCTTTAGACAATGCTGGATTTAGTTACTCTGCAAGTAGTTATACAATAGCAGATACAGACCCAACACCAACTATTACAGGACTAACAGGTGGAACATTTAGTGCTGGTAGTGGTTTAGTTTTTGTTGATAGTGGAACAAATACAGGAAGTTCTACTGGTGAAATTGATTTAAGTGCCTCAACAATTGCGAGTTATACTATTACTTATGATACTACTTCAAGTGGTTCAAGTGTTTGTCCAAATACATCTACTTTTTCATTAGCTGTAACTTCTGCTTATTCACCTTTCCAAATGCAGTTTGAAGTAGCTTCAGGAGTAAGTAAAACAATCACAATACCAAACACAGTAGGCTCAAGTTATACTGTAGATTGGGGAGATGGAACAACAACTACAGAAAGTACTGGAACAATAACACATACTTATGACGGGTCATATCCAAACCCAACAGTTTCTATTGGAGCAGAAAGTGATTCAGGAGCTTTTACATCTTTTGCTTTTGCTAATAGTGGTAGTAAATCAGATTTAATTGATATACCAAAATGGGGTAATATAGCTTGGACAAATATGGTTAGTATGTTTCGAGGTTGTAATAATAGTAATTTTACGACAATTTCAGCTACAGACACCCCTAATTTAAGTGGTATAACAAGTCTTGCTGCAACCTTTAGAAATACAACTAACTTACAGAACATAAACAATTTTAACAGTTGGGATGTTTCAAATGTTACCAGTTTACTTGAGACTTTCAAAAGCGCAACCTCTTTCAATCAAAGTTTAAATAGTTGGGATGTGTCTAATGTTACATCTATGCAAGATACTTTTTTAGGAGCAACATCTTTTAATGGTAATATAAGTTCTTGGGATGTGTCTAATGTTACATCTATGCCTGAAATGTTTGCAAGTGCATCATCTTTCAATCAAGATATATCAAGCTGGAATGTTGGAAGTGTTACAAATATGTATCAAATGTTTTTAAGTGCATCATCTTTTAATCAAAACATAAACTCTTGGGATGTTAGTAGTGTTACTAATATGAGTTATTTGTTTTATGGTGCAACCTCTTTTAATCAAAGTTTAAACAGTTGGAATACTGGTAGTGTTACTAATATGTCTATAATGTTTTATGGTGCATCATCTTTTAATGGCGATATAAGTTCTTGGAATGTAAGTAGTGTTACTAATATGAATCAAATGTTTAGAAATGCAACCTCTTTTAATCAAAATATAAGTTCTTGGAATGTAGGGAGTGTTACTAATATGTCTGAAATGTTTAGAAGTGCAACATCTTTTAATCAAAATATAAGTTCTTGGAATACAAGTAATGTTACAACTATAGCTTCGATGTTTAGAAGTGCAACATCTTTTAATCAAAACTTATCAATATGGAATTTAAACACAAGTAGTTTTAGTGCTGCAAGAACTTTTGATGGTTCAGGAATGTCAACAGATAATTATACAGATACAGTAGTAGGTTGGGCAAATTATGTTTATACAAACTCAGCTCCATATACGGTTAGTATGAGTACTCAAAATACTATGACTTTTGACAGAGGAAGAAGTGGTGGAGCTAATTTTGTTGATGCTGGTGCTGCAAGAGATTATTTAACTGGAGCTACTGCTAATTGGACAATAAGTGGAGATACAGAAATAAATTAAATATGGTACATAAAACAGTAGATAAAGACACTTGGTATATAGTTTATTTAGAAGATGAAAGTAAAATTTTCTATGGATTTTGTCCAAATGGAACAAGATTAGATTCAGGTATGCCAGTTGTAGAAGAATATGACAATGAAGCTGATTGGCTTATAAGATTAGCTGAGTTAGGAATAACACCAGAATAATGGCTAAGACTACAATATTAAAGAAATACAAACCTAAGAAAAAGCGTAAAGGAATCCACGCTAAGACTAAAACTTCTAACACTAAAGGTTCTAAATTGTATGTAAAGAAGTATAATGGACAAGGTAAATAGTTTAAAGATGGATGACCACAGTTTATTGATAGCTTTAATTTCAGCTTTAGGAATTAAAGAAATATGGAACATAATAAAGCAGAAAATAGACATTGGAGATAAAAGAGAACAGCGTCAGGATTCTCTACAAGCTCAGGTCATAATGCAATTAAAAGACAAAATAGAATCTTTAGAGTCTAGAATTGATGTGTTAATCCAAGAAAACACACAATTAAGAGAAAAACTTGCTAGAGTTGAAGAGCGTTTAATACTAAACGCAAAAAAAAAAGTCAATAGAAAAATAAAAAGAGATGAGGAAAATTGATAAAATTATAGTTCATTGTTCTGCTACTAGAGAAGGTCAAGACATACCTGTTGAAACTATTAAGAAATGGCATGTTGAAGGGCGTGGCTGGTCAGATATTGGATATCATTTTTATGTAGAATTAGATGGCACTATTAAAAAAGGTAGAGACATAGACAAGTCTGGAGCCCACACGATTGGAGAAAATAAAAGCAGCATCGGCCTATGTTATTGCGGAGGAGTTGAGGCAGACGGTAAAACACCTAAAGACACTAGAACACCAGAACAAAAAGAAAGTCTTTTAAACGTGCTTAAAACATTAAAAGCAATGTTTCCAGAATCTACTATTTATTCACATAATGAGTTTGCAAATAAAGCCTGTCCATCTTTTGACGCTACTGCTGAGTATAAAAGTTTATAAGTGAAGAAACTAAAAGACACTAAAATAGGAACATTATTAAAAGAAAAAGCACCTAAAATCTTAGATTTAATTGGGGATGTTTTGCCTTCTAGTGGTACTATGGGAATATTAAAAAACATTATTTCTAAAGACCCAGATTTAACACCTGAAGAAAAAAAAGAACTACATAATAGAGTTATAGAACTATATAAACTAGAAGTAGCAGACAGAGACTCAGCTAGAAAGAGGGAGGTTGAAATAGCTAAGGCTGGTGGTAATGACTGGATGATGAATTTAACTGGTGTTGTTGGTTTGTTATGTTTTGTTTTTATAGTTTATTCTGTTGTATATATTCCAAATGTTTTGCACAATGAATTGTTTGTACATTTAATGGGTATGGTTGAAGGTGTAGTTATAGGAAACATCTTTGCATTTTACTACGGTACATCCTCAAAAAAGTAAAGTATAATTTTTTTATTATATTTACAAAAACCAATACTACTTAAAATTGAAATCACACAACAAAAGGTGGAAAGACGGTGGCAACCCACGCTATAGACTTAACCAAGACGAAGCAGAAATAATAAACAACTACAGACGAGCCATTGACGAATGTGAAAAAGAGGGTTTAGACCCTAAGACTTTGCACAGTGGATGGATTAAGAATGACAACGCTAGCCTATATTTTAAACAACCTAAAGCAACAGAAAAAGACTTTAAGAAACTAGCCAAAGAAGTCATAGAAGAGGCTAAACAATATTCCCCTAAATACCCTAAACTAAATTATAAGAAATACACAGACGGACATTTATTATTTATGTGTCCTAGTGATTTGCATATAGGAAAACTCTGTAGGTCTTTTGTAAGTGGTGAGGAATATAACAACCAAATAGTAGTTAGTAGGGCTTTAGAAGGCGTTAGAGGATGTTTAGCAAAGTCTCAAGGGTTTAACATAGATAAGACTATTCTATTACTCTCAGGAGATTTATTACATGTAGACAATTTTAATATGACTACAACTGGAGGGACTAGACAAGATAGTGACGGTTTATTAAGTGACCATTTTCTAATAGCTAAAAGGTTGATGGTAGAGATAATAGAAATGTTATTACAAGTCTCAACGGTCCATGTAATGTTCACACCTGGCAATCATGACAACACAGTCGGCTGGATGGTTGCTGAGTTATTAGCTGCATGGTTTAGACATAATAAAGATGTGACTTTTGATGTTAGTTTGCAAATGCGTAAATACTACAAGTACAAAAAGAACTTAATATCTTCCTGTCATGGTCATAAGATTAAGGCTGACACGTTGCCAATGATAGTAGCTGACGAATGTCCAGACTGGTCTAGCACTAAATATAGATACATGTTTACTCAGCACATACATCACAAAGTCAGTAAACAATATCCAGGACTCTGGGTGGAGTCTCTTATGTCACCTAGTGAGGCTGACACTTGGCATCATACCTCAGGCTATCAAAGTTCAAATAACAAAGCTATAGAGTCTTTTCTATTTAGTGAATTTGGACAAATTGCTAGAATAACACACCTATTTTAACAATCGTTTGTTAATAAAGTTTTCTAAATTAATTTTGTATATATAAATATAATTACATATATTAGCTGAAAGTTCTTTGAGATAGTTGGTAAACAAAGTTGTGTTTACAGGAAACTAAGACGTGCAACCAGCGGTGAGAGTCTATATAATAGAGACGCTATATAAAATAAAGATGTTCAACGTATAACATTTATTGGGTTATAAGCGTAACCCAAATATTAATAGAACGGCGGGACTGGCAATGTAAAAAGATAGCATACCGAAGCGTGGCATGTGGCTTTACTACCTTAAATGGTATATCGGACGGAAACTAAGAAGCAAGTAGAGAAACGTATGTGGCTATTGACCGCACTTAAACCAAAGTAAAACTGACGGAAAACATAAGAGCTTTAAGTAGCTTCTATCTCATTGAACTTTATTTGTTAAATTAAAAAATAAAAAATGTCAAGAACAATAAACTATACTACTAGAACTTTTTATGTTCCAGCTGAAAAGCTAGAAACATTAATTAAGTTCCAAAATAAATGCAAAGAGAATGGACATAAGTCCTATTCTGAAGTAATATTAAAACTTATGGAGGACTATAACGATGGATAAATACGAGTTTTACTACAGACAAAAACAAGAGTGGGACTACTGGCAAGCTAACCAAAGACACAACTTTCTAAGTGACAGACTGCTAGGTATTATTAGTCAAGTCCAATGGAATAAAGGCATTTTAAAAAGAACTAAACTTAGTGACAATGACCTAGAAATCCATCAAAATAGATTTAGTGATTTAATAACTGAGGTTGTTAAAATATCTATTGAGCTAAAAGAATTAGCTATCAACTACAATCCAAAGAGGATTAAACAATTAATTATTATATTAACCAAAATTAAAAACTACAACAATGAACCAATTGAAAACAGTTGACATAAAGGGCAAAGCCTACGTCACAGTAAACGAGAGAATTAAATATTTTAGAGAAAAATTTACAGGATATTCAATGACCTCAGAAATAACTCACATTAATGACAATGGAGTAATAATAAAAACAACTATCAAAAATGATGCTGGAATAGAAGTAGCGTCAGGACATGCACACGAAAAGCAGAACTCAACTTTTATTAATAAGACTTCATTTATAGAAAACTGCGAGACTTCAAGCTGGGGTAGATGTTTGGCTAACTTTGGAATCGGTGTAGATTCAAATGTAGCTAGTGCTGACGAAGTAGCAAACGCAATTAAAAACCAATAACATGAAAGAGTTTAAAATAAGATGTTCAGCAATTGGCAAGATAATGACCAACGCTAGAAGTAAAACGGAAACACTATCTAAAACAACTAAAACTTATTTAGAGGAGTGGAGTAAAGAGCAAATTTATAACCGTAAAAAAGAGATATTTAGTAAGTACCTAGACAAAGGAAACGCTGTAGAAGTAGACTCTTTAAACTTTATAGCTAAAGAATTAGACTATAATAGCTTAGAAAAGAACGAACAGTCTTTTGAAAATGGCTTTTTAACAGGTACTCCAGACGCTATTTTAGATGACCATATAATAGATGTTAAAAATAGTTGGGATTGTTTTAGCTTTCCTCTATACTTTAATAGTGTACCTAATAAAGACTATTACTGGCAAGCTCAAGGCTACATGGCTTTGACTGATATTGATAGGTATAAATTAATCTATACACTAATGGACACCCCTGAAGAGTTAATTCAAAGAGAATACTTTGGAGACGAAAGCACAGACTTAGTAGAGTTTGCTAGCAAATATAAATACTCTAATATAGACTCTAAGTATAGAATTAAAGTGTTTGAAATCTATAGAAACGAAGAGGACATAAGAAAGATTTATGACAGAGTTGAGGAATGTAGGTCCTATTTAAAAAGCCTTTGGGTAGACTTAAACTTTTAGATTATGAAAAAATTTGCTATAATTGGAGGCTTAAGTTTGATGACTGCTGGAACTACTAACATGGTTTGGCACAAACAAAAGCTAGATTTTAACCCTAACACATTCGCAATAGCTACAGGCAGTTTTTTTGTAGCTGTTGGAATTACCTATAAATTTTAATTATGTATAAGACTAAACAACATTACGAAGAAAATAAAGACTATTACATTAAAAAAGCTAAAAAAAGAAGAGAAGAAAAACCAGAAGATAATAAAAAATATTTAAAAAAATATTATCATAAAGACTCACCAGAAGAAGGTGTTTCAACTGGTTGTCTTAATAAAAGAAATAGCAGAGCCAAACAAAGAGAAGAAGGTACTTTACATATTTATTGTGAATGTGGTTCTAAAGTTATTAAAAGTAATATGTCAAGACATAAAACAACTAAAAAACATTTAGAATATTATAGAATGTAAATTGCAAACTGCAAATGATAAAAAAAGAATGGCACTGGATGCCAGATTTAAAACAAGAAAAACAAATAACAATGGATAAAAAACCGACAATCTACTGCGGAGGCGGTAAAAAAATGAATGATAACTGGATGACTGTTACTGTTCATATAGACAAAGTAAAAGAACATGTTTTCGATTATAAAGGAAACAAGTACCTTAAATTAAATGTAAACCTAAAGGACCAGCCTGACCAATATGGAAAAGATGTGTCTTTAAGTGTTAACACGTACAACCCAGAAGAACAAAAAGAGACTAAGCCAGTGGCAGAGGTTTCTAATAGTTCTGATGACTTACCCTTTTAAGTTATATGAAAGAGTCAAAAGTCTTGAAAGCATTGGGTTTGAGTTCGTTAGATATACAAAATATGTTGACAAACGGAATGACAATGCCTGAAATTGCTAAAAAATATAAAATAACTTATATTAGTTTAGTACAAGCCTATAGAATCCAGAAAAAGGATTTTAAATATATTGACTACAAACAACCTAAAAAAGAAGTAGAGGACATTAAAACAGTGTCTTCTACTTCCAAAAGGTTATACACTGAGGAGTCATTAAATGAAAATGAGCTATTAGCTTTTTATAAATACGAACAAAAAAACAAAGCATATTTTGACATTAATTAGAAACTTAAATTATATAAAACAAGGGATTGACTTTACTGGAATACAAAATGGCACTATGCACCCTACTGACATTGATGCTGTTCTAGAGTTTAACAATGATGTTTTAATATTAATGGAAGTAAAATATAAAAATGCTGAAATACCAACAGGACAAAGGTTGGTTTTAGAAAGGATTTGCAATTCATGGCACACAAAAAAGTCAGTAGTTTTAAAAGTAGAACATGACTTTAATGTAGAAAATGAAGCAATACCTTTAGACAGTTGTAGAGTCACTAAAATTTATTATAATAGTAAATGGCATAATAAAAATATTAATTTAGTTGACCAATTAAACAACTTAGGAAAACATTTTAACTGCAACAAACTACAATTTAACACAAACAATGAGCGAAGAACTACCATGGTTTAAAGCCTACCCTAGTCAATGGCTAGGAGGTGACATAATGTATTTATCTAAAGAGGAGAAAGGGTCTTTTATAGATGCCTGTTTTCACTACTGGAACAAAGATTGTTCAATGACTTATATTAAAATGTCTAGACGAATCGGTCAAGATTATTTAGACGTTTTAATTGATGAGGGAATGATAGAAAAAAAGGACAACCAAATTAATATAAAATTTTTAGATACACAATACCAAGAAAGAAAAGAACAATATTTAAAAAGAGTCGAAGCTGCTAAAAAGTCAAAGAAAAAAACTACTTTTAGTGACCCAATACACAAAAACACAGACTCATTAAAGAAATTTTTAAGCACAATCAATGATACTAAATAAAGGCTACGGACTAGACTACGCTATTAAATACAAAAACGGAGAGATTAAAAAAGGTTTAGGAATAGGCTGTCCAATTACTGACAAGTTTGTAAGATTTAAACCTAGTCAAATGGTTGTCGTTTCTGGCTTTCCTAATGTTGGTAAAACTTATTTTTTTATATGGTATTTACTATGCCACTCTATGAATAATAATTTAAAGTGGTGTGTTTGGAGTGGAGAAAACTCTCCAGAACTATTAAAAATTAGCATGATTCAAATGCTAACAGGACAAAAAGTTGAGGACTTAACTGAGTCAGAGATTAAAAAACAAATAGAAATCATTGACACTTACTTTAAATTTGTAGATAATAGAAAGCTATACACTGCTGGAGACCTTTTAAATATATTTGCTAAGGAAAATGTAGACGGATGTTTAATAGACCCTTACACTGGCTTAAACATAGAAAGAGGTGGCAAACTTGGACAGTTTGACAGAAACTATTTATTCTGCAATAACGTTAGAGAGTTTTGTAATAAGACTGGAAAGACAGTTTATATAAATACTCACCCAATAAGCGAAGCAGCTAGAAGAGTCTATAAGCCTGGTCATACTTTAGAGGGTTATGTTCAACCTCCCAAGTCTAGTGATATTGAGGGAGGCATGGGATTTATTAATAGGGCTGACGATGTATATGCTATTCATAGAATGGGCAACCACCCAGAGTTTAAAACAATGACAGAACTACATGTCCAAAAGGTTAAAAATGTTATGACTGGAGGAGAGTTGACTACTCTAGATGAGCCTTTAAGATTTAATTTTTACAATGGATATTATACAATTGGAGGTAATAACCCACTTAAACACATACAGAATGGATGAATTAGACATAATGTTAAGGAAAAATAAGCTAGATATAATGATTATTAAGGCTAGTGCTGAAGTAGAAAAGACTAACAATAAAGTAAAACAGGAAGGTCTAGAGGTTTTAATGGATATACTAGAACTCATCCACGATTTACAGCACGAAATTAGACAAAACTATAAAGACATATCTAAACTTAAATATGAAAATGCTGTAGCTTACAAAGAAAATGCTATATTAAAAGCAGATTTTTCTACCTATAAACACAATTTAAAAAAAGCAGAATTAGAATCTAACAAAAATGGATAAAATTTATTTTCTTATATTAGCGTCACACGTCACAGTTTTTTTTTGTGGTTGCGTGTTTACTTTATTAATTCAAAAGTATAATAATAAAAATGAAGAAAAGGACTTTAAATGAATACAGACAAACAACAGACACAGACTATAGTCATCCTTATAATAACACTAACGGTAGTATTAATTTACTCTGTAGGATATATCCTAATGACGCTGAGTTAGGTAAAATTATTAGAAAACATTTTCAAAAGATATAACAAAGAAATAAACAACATAAAATGAGAAAATCAGAAGAAACTAACGTTAGCGATAGTTATGATTATGTAAATCCTAACCACTACAAAAATGGGAGTAAGGAAGTTTGGGAGATGATGGTAGATGTGTGGGGTGTTGATAAATACATAGCACATTGTGAGATGTGTGCTTTTAAATATAGACAAAGATTAGGACTAAAACCTAACCAACCAATAGAGAGAGATTTGGAAAAAGCAAAATGGTATGAGTCTAAAGCTAATGAACTACGTAATTAATGCTAACGTGGTTGAATATGGTGTCGTAGCGACCAGAACTGCTATAAATTAATAAATATTAAATAACTTTTAAAGACAAGTAAAATGAGTAAAAAAAGAAATTACAAAAGCTATGCACTATATTTTTTGTTAGGCTTAGTTATTATGTTCGTATTCTCTTATATATGCTTTTCGTTTGTTATGGCAGACTTTAATGCTATGAATTGGGATAGAGAAGTGCGTGGAGGCTATGTATTTAGTTTGATTAGTATATTTATTTTAAGTCTGCCTATTACTGGACTTATTTTAAATGAAATTGAATAATTAAGCCTAACAAAGAAATAAACAACATAAAATGAGTTTAAATGCAAAACAGAAAGGCAATCGTTTTGAAAGAGACGTGGCTAAACAACTAAATAAAAAGTTCAATACTAATGTAAGACGTACTCCTATGAGTGGTGGTATGAGTATTAAAGGAGACATTATAGACATTAACCCAGACTCTGTTTTATTTGACTATCATTGGGAATGTAAAAACCAAGAAAAGCTAAACATCTGGAAAGCTTTAGAACAGGCTAGAAGTGACAGACCAATGGGGAAAACTCCTGTTGTAGTGTTTACTAAAAACTTTGAGAATGACTATGCCTGTCTAGAATTTGAGGACTTTATGAATTTATTATTAACCATACAACAACTACAAGATGAAATCAACACTAAATAAAATAGCTGAAATAATAAAAGAATATAAACAAACTGACGTATTTGATGGTAACAGCTTAAATAAACAACTAAAAGAATTGACAGCCTATCTATACTATATAGAAACTATTAGAACAGAAGCACATCAAAACTATGAAAAGGTTATACACGATAGAGTTAAAGAAGGTTTTTCTGTAGCTAGAGCTACTAATGAGGCTAATGTAGAAGTCCCTGAGATGTATAAACTAAGAAGATTATTAGAGTCTGGCTATAGAGTAATAGATGCAATGAGGACTAATATAAGTTTTTTAAAGTCTGAAATGTATAACGTGACAAAAGAATATTGATGAATATTACTAACGAAGATAATATGCAATTAATGGCAAGGTATGAAGATAACTACTTTGACCTTGCTATTGTAGACCCTCCTTATGGGATTGATGCAGATAATAAAAACAATGGTAAAAATAGTGATAGACACGAAAAAACAAGCAAAGCTAAAATAAACACTTATAAAAAAACAAATTGGGATAATGCAACACCTAATGATGATTATTTTGCAGATTTAAAAAGAGTTAGTAAAAAGCAAATTGTTTGGGGTGCAAACTTTTTCAATCTACAAGGGGGTATGTTGTATTGGCATAAGCACGTTACAATGCCTACATACTCACAAGGAGAATTAGCTTGGTTATCTTGGTTAAATAAAATAGATTTTGTTGATATTGCTTGGCACGGTATGATTCAACACGATATGAAAAACAAAGAACACAGAATACACCCAACACAAAAACCTGTAAAGTTATATGAATGGTTATTAATGAACTATGCTAAAGAGGGAGATAAAATATTAGATACACATTTAGGTAGTGGCTCAATAGCTATTGCTTGCCATAATTTAGGATACAATTTAACAGCGTGTGAATTAGATAAGGAATATTACGAAGCATCTATGAAAAGAATTAACCAACATAAACAACAATTAACAATGTTTTAAATGGACAGAAAGCTAATTAAGAAAATAGAAAACTTTATATTTTGGATTGGTAGAGAATACAATGTTGTTGAGTTAGAGGACTTTAAACAAGACATTTTCATGATTCTACTTAATAAGGGTGAAGATTTTATCATTCAATTAGACAAAGAAAACAGCATTAAGAAATATGTTTATAAACTTTGCCTATATCAAATAATTAGCGAGCGTGGACAATACAGAACCAAATACTATTTACCTAGTCAATTTAGTAGTATAGAGGATATAGAAACCTACTCTAATAGTTGTTTTAAAGATGAGGTACTAAAAGACTTAATAAACTCTTTAGATGGCTTAGATAAAATAATGATGGAACAATTATTGATTTGTAGTGGTAATAGAAACTGTCTAGCTGAAAAAAGCGACATCCACCGTAATACAATACAATATAAGTTTAAAGAATTAGCAAACAAGATTAA
>Ga0208303_1000436_pt1 | contig 17211 bp, 21 predicted proteins | sample CB_VirMetaG_2_FD_184537 | JGI IMG/M metagenome (GOLD analysis project Ga0208303, IMG submission 184537) | Freshwater to marine saline gradient viral communities from Chesapeake Bay - CB_1504_2 Viral MetaG (SPAdes) (version 4) | ecosystem: Environmental > Aquatic > Marine > Coastal | place: USA... | reverse complement strand
TAAAAAATTAAGCATAACTTTGCGTTTTCTGTATAAAGAATATAATATCCCAAATTTCACAAGTACTACCATCAGCAGTAACTTTCCAACTTGAACCATTGTCTATAAAATCTTGATCTACATAGTATTGAAATACACCGTGAAATTCGTGCATTTCATCATTACCTTTTGGGAATAAAATATCAGTCTTTAACCTTTCATACGGAGTAGCACCTTCATTTTCTAAGTTTAAGTGCATAAAAGCCTGTGATGCATTGTTTGCTGAATAGTTAAATACAACAGTCATTAAATAAACATCGTTTGGTGTTGTAGCTAATAACTTATTTGTTGAGGTATCGTAATAATCTATCCCTGCTTCGCTTCTTACTACATTAGCACCATTGTTTGTAAGTATAGTTTCTACACCGCTTGTAAGTGTTAGTTTGTTTTCAGCAGTATAAACACCGTCGTCATACCTAACCCAACCTAAACCTGTTTTGCCACCTGCTTGTGGATATAATTTTACCCATTCACCATTGTAAACAGTCCAAACGCCAGATTCAGTTGTAACATAAGCACCGTCTTCTATGTTGTATGTTAAACGCTCTTCATCTGTTGTTGTGCCGGCGTGTACCTTGTAACTTGTATTTTTAACCATTTAAAACTTCTGTTATTTTATTAATAAGTTCTTCGGCTTCTTTGTCTTCTGCGCTTAATTCGTCTTTAAGTCCTTTGTCTTGTGGCATTTCTAATTTGTCTGCAAAATACCCCTCTATGCTAAAACCTTTTACCTTGCCTGTTTTAACATAGTCGTTCCATATTTCGTCATTGTCTACTTTCATACTAACCATCCAAGTACCTAAAGGCATATTTAAACCGTACTTGCGTGACTTGTCGTGTACTTCATCTTCTACTAACCAACTTTCAACAACGGTTAAACCTGTTATTTTGTCTTGGTGTTCTAAAGTAGCTTCGCCTTGACGACCCTTTTTTAGATATAATTGGCTTGCTTTTGATACGGTGTCTTTTGAAAAGAATATATAGAACTCATGTTCACCATTACGCCTGTAAATTGGCTTGTTAGGAATCAAAGCCGCACCCATAAGAATACGTCTTTCTTTATCTACTTCAGCAAGTTTAATTTCTTCAGACTTTAATGCAACAAAATCTTCTTCTATTGCAGGGTTTTCAACTACCGAAATGGCTTCAATACCATTCATTTCATCATTTTCGTCTAATATTAATTCAATTATATTCATTGGTATTTTATTTAAAAACAATTATTTGTTTAATTTGTTTAAATTGTTGCGCTTGAAACTATGTTTCTTTCTAAACTTTGTGCGCTAGTAACATCGTTAGATACAACATATGCTTTTATAGGTTGTTTTTCTTGTAAGCCTATTGCTTCTGCTAATTGATTTGTTTGGCCTTGGCCAACTATATTAAAATCTGGTATTTGCACTTGTGGCGCTGATGCTGTACCACCTCCACCTCCACCTGGAATTGAACTTGCAACGTTTTTTGCTTTACTAAACGCAGATACCATTGAAGCAACAATAGCTATTGCACTTGCAGCGTAAGAAGCTATAACAAATGGATTTAGTGTTGCAGCAGCCTTTGCAGCCCCCTTAGAAACTGACACCCCACCTTCTGCCACATCTAAACTTGCGTTTGTTACTGTTTCAGCTGCTTTGGCTTTCATTTTAAGAAAAGATAATTGCAATTCTTTTAAAGCTAATAATTGTTTAATAGCAAATGCAGCTTTTGATATTGCTGTTTCTTCACCAAGTATTCCACGAACAGTATCAAGTGTTTCTAATTTTGCATCCCTTATTTGCCTTTCGGAATCTATTTCTGCTTTTTTACGAGCATTAATTTTTTCCATATCAGCATCAAATTGCGCGTCAAATTCAGAGTTTTCTAAGCCTTCTAATTTATTAAACATAGAAAACAATTCTTGGTCTTCTTTTAGTTTATCTTTAACTGTAGAATTAAAGGAATCTAAATAAGCTTGCGCTGAAGTAATACCAAATTCTTTAAAGAAATCCTCGTTTAATTTTTTGGCTTCTTCTGCTAATCTTTCAGAGTCTACCAAGCCTTTTAAAATTTCCTGCTCTTTTAATTCAGCTGTCGATTGATAATAACCTGCTTGAGTATTTAATAACGTGTTTAATTTATCTTCTAACTCTTGGTTAGCTTTATTGCCTTCTGTAGCTATTTCACTAGAATCTACACCTAAAAAACCTGCAATACTACCAAGACCAATTGTATTTAAAGCACCTTGCCATTTAGCCGCAGACTTAGCCGCCTCTTCTGTTGCTTGTTTGTTTAATTCTATTTGTAAACGAATCTGTTTAATTAATTCAGCAGTTTGTTCACGCTTATAGTTAATAATATCTATTTCAGATAAACCTTGTTGTTTTAATATATTGTCTTGACTTGTTGCTAAACTTACTTGCCTTTCAGCTTCAGATACACTTCTTTCTTGGCTTTTAACTAGTTTAGATGTTTCTATGCTAACTCCAGATACAGCTGATTTTATATCATCCCAATAAGCTATAATAGTTCCTAAAGCAACAACAATTGCACCAATTCCTGTAGTAAGAAGTGCTTTTTGCATTCCAGAAAGAGTATTTATAAATATCTTTGTAGCTTTAGCAGCAGCTGAAAATTGTTTTGCTACGCCTAAAACTTGATTTGATAAACCGCCTGTTAGTTTATTTAAAGCACTTAAAAAACCTTTATTTGTATCAAGTGTTTTACCTAATTTTTCAGCACCTGCTGTGGCTATTTTATTGGCAGTTTGATTGGACTTAGTTATGTTTAATTCTTGTAAAGATATATTTTGGTCTTTAATAGCATCTTTTAAACCAACTATCCTATCTTTTAATTGTTTTTGAGCTGCAAGAGCCGTTTTAGGTGTTTCGCGTAATTGCCTTTCAAGTTCAATTAATTCCTTTTTAAACTCAATGGTAATTTGTTTCTGTTCTTTTATAACAGCATTAATGTCATTAAAACCTTTTTTAGCCGACTCTGTATTTACTTCAATTTTAATTACTTCTGTTTTCATTCTTTATTCTTTTAATTTGTTTAATTCCTTCACTTACAGTTTCAGCTAATTTGTATTTTCCTTTTGCTATTTCTATGGTTTCATCTTCACCATAAAAGTTGTCTAAGTTTAATAGTTTTATAAATATCATTTTAAAGAAATTTTAATTTATTTTCTTTCTCTAATTTTTTAATCAATTTGTATTCTTCTTTAGGCTTATGTAAAGTACCCCTAACTTCTTTATCTCCGTAATGGTGTTCTTTCTTATCCCACCAATCAAATCCTGTTATTGTTACAAATCCATATGTTTCAATAAAATAATAAATAGCAATTAAGCCTGTGCTTGGGTGTTTTATGGGTATTGAATCTATTAAATTATAATCTATTTTTTTAACAGGTACATACTTTTTAATATCCTGTGTTAATTGACATTTATGCTCGTGTCTTTCCCAACTATGTGTGTAAACATATTCATAAATATTAACTTCTTTTATATGCCCTTTATTTACTGTAAACCATATATTAGTTTTTATTCCTGTATGTTTTTCAAACCCTTCTATCTTATATGAGTTAAACCTTACTACCGTATTATAAGAATCTATTAAAGCGCCATTATCTTTATCTAATAAACTACTTCCATTGCCTACCAATATTATACTCATAAAACCTCTTTTAACATTTCATAGTATTTATAACTTGCTTTTTCTTTATCTATAATAAGGTCTTTAGTTGGTAAACTATTAACGTAATTACCTTTATAAAACAATCCATTGGCAGAAGAAACTACACCTGCATTATGGAATATAGGTTTCTTTTCCCAATCACTTGCGTTGTTGGTAGCAAACATAAAATCTAAGTCATCTGTGATTCTTGTTTCTTTACCATCCTTCCATACGTTCCAAAGTACTGCCCACATATCCGCACACCATATCTGTAATTCGTGATAGGTTGGTTCTATTTGCTTTTTTTGGTTGTTTAGTTTTGTAATTGCTTTATAAAGATTCTTGCAATCGTTTTCTACTCTTGCCCAATAAAATGCATCTATCCCTTTTAAAATATATTGCGCCCCTCCTGTGTTTTCTTCATTGTCTATTACAAGTTGAGGTTCTATATTCATAATTCTAACCATCTCATCAAATATATCTTGACCTTTTGATAGAATATAATTAGAGCCTATATAAGACCTTGTGTCTGACATATAACATATATTATCACTTTCAAATAATTCTACGTTTAATGGTCTTGCAAGTGCTATGTCGCAATCGTGATACAATAGTGTTTCACTTTCTAATTCATTATGTATCTCAAAATGCTTTCTTAGTATGTGAGGTCTTACTGAAGATATATACGTTCTATCTGTTCTTGTGTCATCGTAATAATAGAAATTAACATCTTGATACTTTGCTTCTAATTTATCAAAGTAAGGGTCTTTCTTTCCTTGTATAGCATTAACAAGTATTACATCTGACAGATTAACGCCTTGCCCCACAAAACTGTGGAGCATTACGTCTATTTGCCATCCATAATATAAAGTTGCAGGTTGTGCTGATATGTATTTCATTAGTTAAATGTTATAGTTACATTTGCATCTTCTCCCCAAGTGTCGGTGTTATAATTCCATTTGTATCTTGTGTAGGTATATCCATCTGCTTCAAATTGTACTGTTTTAACATCTATGTCAGCATAGTTAAGTTGAGTAGTGATTGGAGAACCTGATAATGGTATTGCATAAAAATTAATGCTTGTAAATGCTACGGGTTCTTCGTGCAATCCACCCCTTCTCAATACTATTTGAACAAAATTATTATCTACATCATTTTCTATTACCCATATTGTCCAATTTGTTTGAGGTTGCCATCCTGTATCCGATAAACTTCCTTTTACGTTTTCTCCTCTTGAGTAACCAAACCTTGTAAATGATATTCCCACTTCAGCCCACCCTCCTGTAATCATTATTTGAGGAGGAGCAGTTGTTGTGGTAGTAGGAATTGTAGTGGTAGCCAAAGTAGTAGTAGCTAAAGATGGAATGATAAAGGAATCGGAATCTACTAAAAACTCTGTTCCATAGTTATTTTCACATACTAAATTTACAGTACCCGTACCTCCATTTGTTACATCTATATCATTACCCCAATTTATAATCCAACTTGCACTTTGACCATTAAGAACAGGTACATATATTGAACTTGAATAACTACCTCCAAAAGTGTCGTAGATTGTATAATCTAATTTATTTCTTTCAGAATCAATTGTAAATACATCAAAAGAACCGAAAGCATTACCTGAACTTATGTAGGTGTTATTAATAGTACCAGTTGGTGTTGTAGGTGCTTCAGTTGTCGTTGTAGTAGTTGTTGCCAAAGTAGTCGTAGTAGTAGTGGCTAAAGTAGTTGTAGTAGTAGCCAGTGTAGTTGTGGTTGCTAAGGTAGTTGTAACACAATCAGCTAATTGCAATACTCTACCATCTGTTGCAATACGACAACTTTTTAATCCATATGTATCAGCTACATTTCCTAAAGCGAAAGCATAGTATGCACCATCTTTGACAATCGTTCTATTGTAGTCAGTCCAAAATACTGTTCCATTTACAATTTGACCTAATGTTGGTACATTAGTATAAACTGTCTCAACTAATTCTTGGTAGCAAGCAGTGCTTCCAGATGCTAAACTTATTTTGTAAGCAAATGATTCAAACAAAGTAGTTGTAGTAGTTGTTGGAATCGTTGTAGTCGTTGCTAACGTAGTAGTGGTTGCTAAAGTTGTTGTAGTCGGTAATGTGGTAGTTGTACCACAGAATGTTAAATTGCCTACTTGACCCGTAAAACTTATTGAACATCTTAAAGAACCAAATGTGTCAGCTATATTACCTAATCCATAAGTAAAGAAATTTCCATTCCTTATTGTTGTTCTATTATAGTCTGTATAAAATATAGTGCCATTGGTTATTTGTCCAAGAGTAGGTACATCTGTATAAACAGTTTCTACTAATTCTAATCCACAAGCGGTTTCAGGCGCACCTTGGGAACTTATTTTATAAGCATAAGACTGAAAAACAGTTGTTGTTGTGGTGGTTGGAATCGTTGTTGTTGTAGCTAAAGTGGTGGTAGTAGCTAAAGTAGTTGTTGTAGGCAAAGTAGTTGTATAACCACAAGAAGGACTGTTAGCCTCTATTAACTCATTATAAGTTCCACAAACCCCATCTGCAAATGTACCATATAAATCTACACCCGTACAGAATGTATTAATTAAATACCCATTAGGCAAACAAGTAGTTGTTGTTGTGGCTAATGTAGTAGTAGTTGGTATTGTAGTTGTCGCAATAGTTGTAGTAGGTATAGTTGTTGTTGTACAACCTTCTACAATTAAACCTAAATCATATTCATAAGTACAATTCGCTTGTATATTGTCTGTTGCAATTATTCTAACCGCATCTAAATCTGTTCCACAATTAGTACTTGCAGTAATAGTTAATAAACCTCCATTTATACTAAAATCAGCCAACGCACTAAAATCAATTACACTATAAGAAAGAGGTTGCTCATCTAATTGTGTAAAGAAATTATTTAAGTTTATAATTGTATTTTGACCATATTGAACAGTTGGTGTTGGTATTGGCGATAAAGTAATTCTTTGCACACAAGGAGCCTCTGTTGTAGTAGTAGCTATTGTGGTTGTGGTTGGTGCTAAAGTAGTAGTAGCAACTGTTGTTGTTGGCAACGTTGTAGTAGCAATAGTGGTAGTTGGTACTGTCGTCGTGGCAATAGTTGTTGTTGCTATTGTTGTAGTTGGTACTGTTGTAGTAGCCAACGTAGTGGTTGTAGTTGCTAAGGTAGTCGTTGTTGGTAATGTAGTAGTTGCTAATGTTGTGGTTGTTGGCTCAATAGGAGTATCAGAGCAAACCAAATCAGCAGTAACCTCTGTTGTGTCTACATTAATAGTTGTGATGTCAGCGGTACATTCTTCTAAAGGAATAATACTACCAGCAGCCGATAAATTTAATAGTTCTAAAGTACTTTCCCCTGTTTGTAGGTTACTTGTAATACTATTGATTCTGTAAATTCTATCTAATATTTGAAGCCTGTCAGATAGTTTGTAATTAACTAAAAAATTAATAGGCAAGTAAGCCTTATATTTTGATAGTCTCAATTTAGATTCAAAAACATCTGTTATGTATGTTTTATAATATGTTTCAAATAAAGTATCTGTGAAATCTTCAGAATATGTGTATTCGTTTACTTCTAAATTAAAGTTAATGTTGTCTTTACTTAATTCAGAATCTATTTTTAAACTATTTGATGGTATGTTATATTGAGTTATATCTTGATAACTGTTCTCTGTTAAAACCCTTATATTAGTTACAGGTTCTTCTATTGTTAAAGAATTTATTAATACAGGATAAAACAATAAAGGTTTTCCAAAATAAGAAGCGTCGTTGTCATCTACGAACCAACCAACTTGCACAGTAGTTTTTGTTGCGTTGTCATAGTCAAGCAACCTTTCATACTTCATATGCTCAAAAGGAACTTGCACCTTATAAACATCTCCGCCTGCATCAAAATTCTCTGTACCATCGTAATTTGTAGTAGCCCAACCTTGATTCCATTTTTGTTCGTGTTGTAGCGCTAATTTAGTACCTAAACCTTCATACTCAAAAGAAACCTCTTTAAATGGTAACGCTACATCTACTGTTGATGTGGTGTAATCTAAATACTCTGTTACATCTCTTAATTGTATATTTTCAGAAACAGTATCTGCCGTAAATTCATTAGTGTCAGCGGTTATGTCTATTTGAGAAGCATCTATGTTTTCTGTATTAGCATAGTAACTGTCTAACGTTTGAACTATAATAGTACCATTACTTTCATAAGCCGTTAGATTAAACATCTTAAATAGACCCGTAAGAAAGTCTATTATTCTAATCTTTGGTATTTGCTCGGTAATTATAAATTCTTGTGTTAAAGTAATTTGCTCTAAACTTGATGTGTAATTAAATGATTCTGGATACCTTATGCTTGTTATTTGCCATTCTGCTTCAATTTGAGTTATAGCGTCATTTGTTTGTATAAAAACAGAATATCCTGTGTTTGAATTTGTTAGAACTCCACTCATTATGTGGATTAAACCACCATTTGCATTGCCTGTTCTAAAGACTTGACCATCTTTCTTTATTATAACGGTATAAGGATTGGTGCTATTACTTTCAACTCTAAGCGTGTACTCAACTCCTTCAATTGAATTATAAACAAAAAGACTGTCAGGGTAACACTCCACCTCTTCCATTTCATCTAAATTAGTTGGAAAAGTTTTTATTTGATATGTAACTTCAGAAGAATCAAATACTTGACCTTTCTTTCTATGCAACCACAGATATAGATTGCTATATGGTAAGTTTGAATCGTTAAAGAAATTTTGAGAAAATTTTATTCCATAATTAGAATTTTCAATTGCTTTTATAATAGCCTTAACAGGTAAAGCATATTTCAATTCAGTAAAAGGTAAGCCTTGTAGCGTGCCTCCTATTGGATATAAATTCATAGAACCTACTACCCCTGCACTATTACTATCGTAGTAAGGTCTTTTTGTGTGTGTAATTAAAGGCGCTATTATTTTGTAATCTATTCCATCAATAGTTGTTTTAAGTCCACCTGCATTTTGTAATGCTAACAATACTGTTGTAGAATCATAATCTAAAGTTAATTGGTTTAACCAATCCAAAGACGCAAGATTGTCTTCTGCTAACAAATCTTTTAAACTTACTGTATTACCAAAGAATGTAATTTTGTAAGCATAAGGAACTCCGTTTTTTATTTCTACACCCTCCAGTTTTATTTTACCATCTCTAAACTTTTTGGTGTTTAACTCTATATATGAATCTTTCTTTGTTCTTGCATCAAAACCATTAGTTATATTATAATTGTAGTAATGCTTAAAAAGTTTGTTATTAGTCTTAGAGGCAGGTAATGTAAATGTCTTAGTGAAATCAGTAAAAACTTTTGATATATCCCTAACGTTTTGAATACTTTGCGTAATAGAGATAACCTCATCTTGGAATAAGTCTACTCTTTGACCTTCAATATATAATTGTACAACCTGCATAATTTATCTTATAGAGTTAATCGTATCGTAAGCGTATTCAAATTCTATTGTGTAATTGATTAACTTGTCGTTTAAACTTGTTTTGTATTGTAGCTGACTATTATTTACTGCTATTGGGTAAACGATACCATCAATAGTTGCCCAAACTCTTTCAGATAACATAAGTTCTTTAAATACTTCATTCATTGATTCATTTACAAATCCTGTATTTGATTTAAACAACTCATTTGCAGTTGTATTAAGAACTGTTTGTGAATGTTTAAATACACTATATTGCCCTGATGAGGTTAGTATATTTCTTTTGAATTTATCCTTTTGTATGTTTATACTTTCTACTGTCTTTTTAAAGAACCATACATCTTGTAATACTCCAAACTTATTTACAAATGTTACCTTCATAGGGTTGTACTTAGCCTCACAAACTCTATTCACTTTTATAGTATGAGTTCCTATTGTTACATTACCTTCTGCACTTGGTGTAATAGTATTGTAAGAAATATCGTTTGAAGATTCTATTGCTACCCTTCCTTGTGTATTTTCTGGTAAATAAATTTCTGTGTTAGATTGTAACAAAGCACCTGAACTTATAATAGGATTTGAACCATCTTTAAATTCTCCAAATCCATCAAAGCCAAATAAGTTATCTGTAAATGTATTTAATAAAACATCGTTTTCATCATAGAACTTTATTTGTGCTACTATTTGAATAGTAACAGGTAAATAGGAGCCATAAAAAGTTACATCTATAAAATCCCTTGATAATTCGCTTATTTCAAATAATACGTTACCTTGTGAATCTGTGTTCTTGGTTAATGTATATTTTAATTCTCCGCCTATTGTCAAAGTCAGTTCTGCCATCTTTGACCCTGCTTCTGTTTTAAATATATAATAAGGACTTCTTAGTCTTATGTTTGCTACCATTTTATTTACTTGTCTTAAATTGTAATAAATCTTGCATATCTAAACCAAATGCTTCTACTAATTGGTTAGGTAAATTTTCAAATGCTTTTTCAAAAGGTTTAGTAAAAAACATAGATGGCTTAATACCTTGCCTAAAAACTGATTCCCTTACTGCAAATGCATTTAAACCCTTGCTTCTGCTCCAGGCCTCAAAATGTTTTACCGATGGTTTATTACCTTCTTTAAAACTAAATGGACTATTACCACCTTTTTGTTTCCAAATTTTACCTTTATTATTTGTTTTCTTAAAATTACTAGTAGTTTTTCTAGTACCACCAGCTCCTCTAACTCCTTGGTCTTGAAATATACCATAGTCTTCCATTAATATTGTTAATAAAAAACCTTTTTCTGTTTGTTCAACTTGATTAAAAGATATAGAATCATAAAGACTCTTAGAAACATTCTTTTTACCTTTAGTTAAATTACTACGTGATTGCTTAACAATATATTTAGCAAACTCTCTTAAAGCATAATCAACATTGTTTAGCATATAGTCATTGTATTTGGTATTAATACATCAAATGTTAAAGTCCATCCTGCTAATTTGTTTTCAAACCTGTCAAAAAATGGTTCTATTAATGGGTTACCATCTAGTTGGTAAAGTTCTGTATGTAAATCACCACGTCTTAATAACTCAAGTAGTCTATTTATAACTGCCATTTGTGTATTAAGTACATCTTGCTCATTACTATTACCTAAAAATTTATCTTCATCATCTTCTTTACTTATATCTACAATGTCCATACAAAGTAAACTCATATTAAACTGCCAAACACTACCGTTTAAAGTAGCATTGTTTACAATAAAATGAGACAAAGGAAATATGTCTTGCTTATTTAGGTCTATTTCAAATATATCACCGTAGGTTACTGTATTAACAAAATCATCTAAAGCTAAAGTTTCTTTTATCTTTGTTGTTATATTATAAAATCCTTGCATTACTTAAATTTATTTTTTATTAATCTGCTTTCAAACTCTGCTTTTTCTTTTTCAAAGGCTAAATACATTAAGCATTTGTGAAGAGAAAACTTTGTGATTTCTTCAAACCTTCTGATGTCTCCTTGAGCAATTGTATATATTTCTTGATAACTTCCCCATTTTCTACCGAAATTGGATCTGTCATCTGTGTTTGTTTCTTCAGTTTCTCCAAATAACTCGGGATAGCTTTCAGCAATGCGTTTATTAAATTGCAAAAAAAAACCATAGCACCCATAACAACACCTAATGGCATTTGTTTCATTGTTTCACTATACTTATGAGAACCTTCATACTCTTCTATTAAATACTTGCTTCCTAATCTTTGAGTTGTAGGTCTATATAATACAGCCATAGCTTTATGAATTGCTTGCCAATCATTTAAGTAAGCTGTAATGTCTTTGTTTTCTCCGTAAGTTATATCATCAAGGTTAGGTATAAAACCAAACTCAATACCTTTTAAATCAAACTTTAAAGTATGTTTTTGTTGTTGTTTAAATAAACTAGTAATATGTGCAGAATATCTATCTACATCTGAAGCTTTAATCTTACCTAAGCCTTTTAAATCTATTTTTAAGAAAATCCTAAGTATATCTTCTTCAGTTGGATCTTCTAAACTTAAGAACTCCTGGTACTGACTTAAAGTTATGTCGTTTAGGTCTTCTGGTATGTTTACTTTTATTTCCATAAATGCTTACTTAAATTAAAAACAAAAAAAAGGGTCACTTGTATAAAGTAACCCCTTTCTAATAAACATAAACAAACTAACTAACTTAACTTTTCATAATATGCGTTGTACAATTCTGTGATTTTATTGTATAGCTTGGCATCTTGTTTGTATATTTCTGTGCCTTGTCTTTTGTTTCCTTGATAGTCTATTTCTATTTTGCAGTTAGGTATTTTATGTCCGTTGCTTCTTGGAACAGGAACAGGATAAATTTTTATATCATTGTCCCAACAGTACTGTATCTTATTCATCTTCTAATATCTGTTTAACATATCCGTACAATACTGAAAAGCTGGTAGGCACTAACATAAACATTGCAGTTCCATTTTGTCCTTCTTCAAAAAAATTATAGGCTATAAATAATAACAAAAATGTTATAATCAAATTGTAATTAAAATCTTTCATAATGTGTTTGTTTTACTTTGTAAATTTATATAAAAATTAAATACAAAATACAAATTAATAAAATTTTAACATTTTAATCTGACTACCAAATATGGTATTCACCTTTGTGTGGATCAGCTAATTGTGAAGTAAGTGCGTATCTCATTGCATCTATTGCGTGGTTATAAGCATCAATAGGCTTATTCATTTTGTTACCTTCTTTATCTGTAAGCCAAATATAATTCCTTAGTTCATTTATAAGGTTCTTACTACGACTTGTAACATATACCTCATTTTGATTAATAAGGTTTATACCATATACTATTGAATCTCTACCTTTAGCTACAGGAAGTACTTGATGTCCATAACTATTAAGTTCAGCTATTGATTTTGGCTCTGCACTATCTGCGTAAACAATATCTTTTATCTCTTCTGATTTTAATATATTACTTATTTCGCTATTAAGTAATCCTTTTTTATATAAAACCTCATCAAATATATAAGCATTATTCCATTTGTATAAAGCTACTAAAGATGTTGGATCATTGCTATAACCCCAGTCCATACCATAACATAGTAATCTACAATCTATAGGTAAGTCTATTTCACGCCAATCAGTAATACAAACACCTTCTAAACTACCAACTTGTCCAAGTCCGTATACTTTCCACCAGTTATCCCAGTAAGTAGATGTCTTAGCTTTTTCTTTAGCTTTCTCTATTTCTTTTACTATACTAACAGGTAATGCTTCATTGTCTTTATACGTTAATACTTCAAATTCAGAATCATCATCTATCAATACTTGTTTATGAGCCCAAAATTCATTTGTTGGGTTAAAGTCAATCCATATATCACCACTTGTCCTAATTGCTAACTGATTATAAGAATCAAATGGTATGTTGTTTGCTTCGTTCACATATAGAACATTCCTTCTGGCTCCTCTAAGCTTGTCTGGTTGGTCTACACTAAAGAACTCTATATAACTACCATTTGAAAATGTATACTTTAAAGTAGACTTATTAAACTGACTATCTCTATATCTATTAAGCATAATCATTATCTTCAAGAAGTCTTTTAATGCTCCTCTTCTAAGATGAGGTATTGACTCAGATACTACACTTACTTCAAGGTTCGGCTCTTTTATAGCTTTATCAATAAGTAAAGGAAGTATACCAAATGTCTTACCAGCTGATGTACCTCCTTGTATTACTCTTTTACGAGCCTTTAGATGGCTCATCTTTTTAATGGCAGTAGTTACTATGAATTCATCCATAAAGTTGCTTAGATGCCACTAAAATCGAATATAGGTTGTTCTGAGTTAATAGTAACATCCTTAGTTTCTTTTGGCTTACCAGCGTAATAGTTAAAATATAATTGTACAAATTTAAAGTCTCCAGCCTCTACTCCTGCTTCTAAAGCTTTATATGCTTTATCTTCCATAGGGCTTAGACGTTCTATCATTGCTATCTCATCTGCCTTTGGTTTACGCCCTGCAGTTTTATGACCACCATTGTTTACTCTTTTATCCATAATTAAAAAAGATTATTAATAATTCTATAATAAAAACAATTAATTTGGATTGTTGTTAATTCTCTTTATAAACCTACCTTGTTGATCATGTAAAGTTATTTCACCTTCATCACTTACTAAGTAATTATTTATATGTTGATTAATTAAACTTTTTATTACAGCAGAAGGTAAGTTATATATACCACCGTTTCCACCGTGTTTTACATAATATTGATAGCATCTTTCTATTTCTTCACGAGTCATTAAATACTTTTAATCATTTTTACCATTGCTCCTAGTCTTAAGTGAACTAAGTCTAATTGCTCATCAGTTAATCCTTCAGTAAGTTTTTCTATTTTACTTACTTTTATTTTATTAGTTTCTTGATTTAGTTCTAATAGTTGGTCATACTTTTGTCTTAAGCTTAATAACTCTGTTCTTAGTTGTTCGTTTATGGTTAATGCTTGTGTGTATGTTACTCTATCTTCCTGTATTGGAAATTCCTTAAATGTATCGTATATTTTTTTTAGCTCTTTTCTTTTAACTACCTCATCAAAGTTTTTAAGGTTATGTATTACTGAACAATGATCTTTATTTACTTCTCTTCCTATTTCACTTATAGGTAAGTTTGTAAGTTCTTTAGCTAACTTATAGTATAATGTTCTTGCAAATACATATTGATTTGTCTTTTTCTTTTTAGTTATATCTATATTTAACTCTGCGTTTATAAATTCAATTATTTCTTTTGTCATCTTGTTCTCTATATAAATTAAATAATTTATTAAATCTTGCAAACTCAATCCCTAACTTAATACCAGCACAAGCTAAGTATTTTTCTTCGTTTTCGTAATGCTTTAAATGTGACTGTAATACTTCTAAAGAAGGATTGTCAGTTATTGTTACTTCTAATGTAAAAAAATAATAAAGTTCTTTGTCAGTCCATTCTTCCATTACTCGTTTTTAACAAACGTACCATTTTCCATTTTACCACTTCTTTTAGAAATAACATTATAAGCAGAGTCTATACAATCTTCTATATTTAAGTTCTCTAATTTAGCTAAGTTAGTAAGTACTACTACACAATCACCAATAGCATCTATTAGTTCTTCTCTATCATTATTAAGTATTGCTTTAGCTAACTCTCCTGTTTCTTCTAATAGTTTTATGTATTGTGTTTTGCTATCTCCTTTTTCATATATACCTCTTACTAAAGCCCAATCTCTTATTTTATCATATATATTTGTATCAAGTGTACTATTGTAAAAGTTCCATAAAGAGTTATTATAGACAAACATTCCCATATTAGGGTACATACTTTTAACTGCTTTTTTAGAAATAAAATCCCTTACTTCTTTAGTAAATACTACAGTTCCTAACTCTGGCAAGTTAACTTCTTTTAAATCTAAGAAATAATTATCAAAGTCAGATCTTTCTTTTGTTCCTTGAAATGTAACTGTTGATGAGGTAATGTGTAATTTTTCCATTTTATTTATATTTAATTTATTATAAGGTACTCTATCTAATTTATATCCGTATTCTGTTTGTAGTTTTATTTCTAAGTCTGAAGCTTCATCAAGTGATTTTGTTTTAGCTAATATCTCGTATTGGTAAAAACCTTGTTGAATTTCTACTCTTCTTTTAATATTATTAGTACAACCAATCTTATTTATACTTGGTATATGATAAATGTAGTACATTATTTTTTATTTAAGAAGTCGTTATATATATGCAAGTTATGCGCAAAATGATAGTAACTACCTATTTCTATATTAAGCTCAATAGAGACCATCTCTTGTAGTCTACTAAAACAATATTGGTCATTGCAGAAACCATACCATAAATCATTACTTCTCATTAATACTGTCATATTAAGTTTATTATCTAATATAGTAAACTGTACAGCGTAAGTACAAGGTGTATCTTTAGAGTAAGTATCTATTTCTTTGCCATCATATATAGATATAGCAGCTTGCCTTGTTTCTTTGTTGTTTCTTAATATATCTACTACTTTATTTAATTGATCATTTCTTCTCCATTGCCAACCATAATTAGATCTTACATTTCCTTTATCATCCATCATTTTTTTCCATATAGGTGCAAAAGTAGATATTTTCTTAGCATTAGGATTACCAGACAAATACCAATCCCATTCCCTTTCAGCGTAAGTTGGATTCCATTTTCTATAATCAGTATTTATATAGTTATCTAAAGGGTTTAATATTTCAAAACCTTGATTAAATAAAGCTTTAGTATTAAAAAAATCCTTACCTACTTTACTTATTACATCATAATAAGATTCAAATGCTTCTTGTGCGTTATTAAATACCATCTTTATATTCTTTTAAATAAAATTCTAATGTTTCTGATTTAATATCAAGTAATGAACTATCTTTTAACAAATATATTCTAATTTTTCTAAACTCTTCATATAATTTTATGACTTGTTTGCTTGGTACTGTATTAATATATCTTTTACCACCATTTTTAAAGAAATATGGAAAACCAAAATTAGCTTTACGACTGTATTTATAGTATTTACTTATATCAAGTATTTTATCAAACTGTTCTTTAGATAAATCTATTATTTCAGATGTTACTTTATTTTGTACAAACCAATGTGAAGTAAAAAATTTATATCCATTTATATTCATTGGTATCTTGTGTATACATCTTAACTCATAATCAGAACCATAACCACCTAAATAATAAAACATAAATTGACTAATAGGAAAGCAATGTCCATAAGGAAATTCAACTTTATAGAACTCTTTTAGTTTTTCTATATTATCAGCATGGTTTGTTCCTGTATTAACATTTTTATGCTTATTAAATAAATGTTTGTGATTATAAAAAAAATTACTAAATATACTATAATCCATTTTTAAAATCTTTTAGGTCATTCCAAGCTCTATAAGAATCTATTTTACTTTTATCTATAGTAGGTAAAGTTGCGTTTCCTGCTACACTAAAAAACCAATCTCCTTTTTTACCATACTTACACATATAATCCCAACCTTTAGAATCATAAGAACCTTCACAATTAAAAGCATCAGGTATTAAATCAGATTTAGAATTAAATGGCTTATGATATGAATAAAATTTAGCTTTACCTAGTTCTCCTTGTTGTATGTTTCTAGCTACTGCTACAGCTTCAAAATTTGTATCTGGTAATGCTATCTGTAAAGTCCTAGTAAGTACTCCTGTAGATATTACTGTCCACATTGTTTCAGGTTTATCTTTGTCCTTAAAGTAATCATATATAGATTTAACACCTCCTGCAACTACTAAATCATGATTTAAACCTAAAGGGACATAATAAGCACCTATTTCTTTAGCATATTTTATAGCTAAATGATTTGCATTTGGCATTGCTGCTATTCTAGCAAACAAAGGTTTAGCTCCTAACTCAATACACAAAGCCTGGTGATCACTAACTTCTTTTGATGAAGGCATAACTAAAGTTAAGTTTAATCCATATTTTTTACATAACCAAGACAAAGATATACCAGCAAAACCTCTTCTAGGTTGTACA
>Ga0208303_1000435_pt1 | contig 17212 bp, 22 predicted proteins | sample CB_VirMetaG_2_FD_184537 | JGI IMG/M metagenome (GOLD analysis project Ga0208303, IMG submission 184537) | Freshwater to marine saline gradient viral communities from Chesapeake Bay - CB_1504_2 Viral MetaG (SPAdes) (version 4) | ecosystem: Environmental > Aquatic > Marine > Coastal | place: USA... | reverse complement strand
GTACATCTTTCATAGTCAAATAAGGTGTTACCATACGGAATAAACCCTTAATAGCTTTAGCTCGAGACATATCAGCAACTGATTTCTCGTTCAAAGCATCTTCTAGTTCTTTCTTAGAAGCAAGGTTACCAATAGAATCAATAACAATAATCACTTTATCTTTACGATCAATGTTATCTAATTGACCAACAAGATCAAACTTAAGCTGTTCAACATCGGTAATTGGTGTATGAAGTACACGACTAGTATCGATACCAAAAGCTTCAAAGTATGACTGAGGTGAACCAAACTCTGAATCGTAAAACAACATTACAGCATCTTTATTTTCTTTAAGATACGCACCAGCCATAAGTAAAGCAAATGACGTTTTAAAGTGTTTTGATGGACCTGCTAGTACAGTAAGACCTGATGTTAAACCACCATCTGGATCTCCGGATAAGGCAACATTGATCATTGGTACTTCAGTTTTAGTCATGGACTTGTCACCAAAGAAGATACTTTCAGATAATATATCTGTAGTTTTAATCTTTGAATTCTTTCTTAGTTTATCCATTACACTCATCGTACTTTTCTCCTACCATATTGAGTTTGTTCACTTGCTGAATCTCGTTTATGACGAGCAATTGCTTCGGCTTTCTTGCGCTTACGTTTCCATGTAGGCTTTTCATAATACTCTTTTTTACGAAGATCTTGTAGAATACCTGCAGCTTCTACAGCTTTCTTAAATTTTCGTAGTGCGACATCAAATGGCATGTCTTGTGGTGGCCGTGCGTTATTTTTACCTTTACGGTATTTTTGTGGCTCGGCTGTTAATTTTATACTTGGCATATTTACTCTTCTCTTATTTAATTGATACGTATATTATAACATAAATTCAGTCAATTGTAAACTGTTTTTTTCACATTTATAATTTCTTTTCTTATTATCTTGTACCATGAACTTAGTATCAACAAAATCTAACTTGCCTTCTAAGTATTTTTTAACCATGGCTGCCGGATGCTCAGCTGTAGTTACTGGTACGTTTTGACACATATGATTAAGTGATCTTTTGGCATTGACCATCTGATAATCAGTTGGTAGTTTCATCAACGACATAGCTTCTCGTACTGTTAAGAATCTATCTTCATCTGGATGCGCTATACTTGTTGGCATATGACCTACGAATGCTCCAATCTTATCCTTAGGAATTTCAACACCTTTACGCATAATGTTACCACCGGCTTTGAGCTTATGATACGCTCTATCGCATTTACGAGCAACATTATCAAATCCATGTTCTCGCATCCACTCAGCAACCTTGTTATAGGTTGTGTGTTCTTCAATATAATCTTGCACATTTATTGTCTTAGTAATCTTAGCAGCAAACTCTTGATGAGTAATCCCACCCTCGATACTGTCTAAGATAAATTTGTAATATGGATCATCAGATGGCTTTTTATCATTACACAAAATTTGAGACATTGGATCATTTTTATCGTTTACTACAGCTCTAATATCATCAGCAATCATTGTTGGTTGAATATTGATATATTCAAACAATGGCACTGTATCGCCTTTCCAGAAGAAGTAGAACGTACGATCTCTTACTTGACTTAGACCATGTAATAATGATTTGGTTTTAAAGATACTAAATGTATAACCATTAGCTTCAGCTAGTTTACGTAATCTTTTTACTACAGGCTCTCCCATCTTAGAAGCAAGTCTTGGAGCGTTTTCTCCCCAAAAAACTTTTGGAGACATTTCACTTAGAACGTATTCGGCTGATTTTACCATCCAATCATTTGCTGGATTGTTACTTGAAGCAGATGGGCTGAGTGAACTTAGACCAGCACATGGACATATAGTATTAACTACATCTACGTTAGACGGGTGTTTGACTCCCCCTGAGAGGTTTAAGTAAGGTATCTCATTGTTATAGTAGTTTCTTAAATGTTCTTCATTAGCTTGAAAGCCGTCAAAAGTAAGAAAGTATTCTGGTCTTGTTTTAAAGATATTCTCCATTGCGATGGTTTCTCCACCAATCAATGGAACGATGCTTGCCCAGGTTGTCATATTAGAAAAATTCCTCAAGTGTATTATTATTTATAGTTTCGATTCCATTCCAATATGGATAGAACTCTCTAGAAAGATGTATTGACTTTGGCTTTTCCATATACTTAAAGTCAAGTTCTCCTGCTTTATTTAGTAACTTATCAGTCCATCTTATGATTCCATACTGTTTTTCAATATAGTCATTAAACTCATTACGAATATCAGTACGTTGTTGCCATGAACCCCAGAATGGTTGACCTTTATAGTAACCAGACTGCGGAAGCTTTCGTGATTCATGTTCAATAGGTAATAACTCGTATATTTTAGCATCGTATTTACTAGCTTCAGTTATATATCTATCAGCCAATTCTTCTACACTTGCTTCTAATCTAATTAAGTGGTGACGAACATCGATATTACCAAAATAACAATGTAGTTCATCATACTCATCAGGAATAAACGATTTAAATCCATCGTTTAAAGCGCCATTAAGAGTTTTAAATGGAATACTATTAACTGTCCATCCTGGTCTATACATACATATCGCATGACTATCACCAATAATAACATTACGAGTCTGATTAGGAACATCAATTCTGATTGCTGTATTAAACATTCTTTCGAGATTAACAAGATCAACGTTATACCATTCTGGCTGAACATCGCGTTTAGCGGCAGCCAATTTGTTTTTAATCATTTCGTGATATGGTGGAAAGTCCATACCTATAGAATAGACTTGGCCTTTGAATTTAGAAAAGTTAACAGTGTTAGCAACATATGGAAAACCATAAACGCCACCAAACATATTAAGACCACCGCTATAGTCACTACCGTGGTAAACCCATAGATTATCGTAATCATTATGCTCAGTAATTTCTCCGCCATAGTTAACGGTACAGTTTCCATATTTTTCCTTAATCATATCGCCATATATAACGCCTTGAGCTCCTCTATGAGAAGCATGCCTTTTTGCGATAGGTATAAATGGACAGTTAATTATATTTTTCATTTAAAAGAATGCACTTAAATTATTTTGTGGTGCTTTAGCTCTTGCTACTTGGCGTCTTCCACATGCCTTTTCATCATCTCTTATTTGTAGATATACACCATACTGACAACATAGAACCTCAGTACCATAATACTTTAATCCATTCTGTTGCTCATTAAAAAGATAAGAGCCATTGTCTAATTCTATATTGTAGCCCGATTCATGAAAGATAACATCCTTAGTTAAACCAATTTCAGCAGCGTTTTCTCTTATAAAGTAAATTGCTTCAGCTAGATATTTATTAGGAACATCTGGCCATAGTAATTTTATCGTATAAACTGCTCCTGGTCCTGGGGCTACGAATCTTTGGTCATGATGGTATTTCATTTGAGGCAAAACCGACGTAGAAGTAGCGCAATGGAAACCATAGTATTCGCCAACTCCTGGTAAAGTTTTCAACAAAGTAAACACTTCAAAAAGATCTTTAGCCGCTAGCATACCTTCAATGATTTTGCTGTCTCTAAAAGAAGCAACCCATTCGCTTACATCAACTGGATGAAACTTACGATCAGGTTCATTGTACTTTTTACGACAATAGTTTCTACCAGATGTTTGAATAGACGTATGTAACTCAGTCGTTCCCCAGATAGGTTGTTTATTTCTTATAGCTTTATCAACGTTATTACGTAGAGACTTAATATAATCAGCATCGCCATCAGCAATACGATCAAAATCAACAAAGGTTCCTTCCTTGCCTGATACTACCCAGTGAACGCCACGAGCTCCATAGAAGTGAGATATGATAGTGTTACCCACAATATTAGTATCGCTCATTCTAGATGTTGCAATTTCAGTACCAATAAATCTCATACGATCATCTAATGTAATTGTTGGATGAAAGTACTCTACGTTTTCCCCTAAGCCATGATCAATTACACCATGACGATTTAAATTTTCGTATTGATCATTAGTAAAACCTTGTTTGATAGCAGCACGATCGTTAATCTTTTTTAAGAAATGATTAAAGTCGAGCATAAGGTCTTTATCAAATGACCACCAATCATAATTGTAAGAACTAGTAGCCAATTAAGCCCTCTCGCACTAAATGAATTACGTTTAAGTCTGGATGAACCTTTTTGATTTCTTCAATTTGAATAGGGTCATCCTCAAAGTGTAGTCCAATCTTAAATGATTCTTTAAGCTTTGTGATACATTTAGCTTTATGAATACCTGAAGCTTTTCGACTATATGCGTCATCGCTTCGTTTTAGTGGATTAAACATAACGTGGTTATGAATTTGCCTAGATTTTAGCATACTAATTGTTTCTAGTTCTTGTTGGTAAGAACGACCAGTGATGATGACATCATCCCGACCAGGACGCACACCAGTTACGTCCTCGCCAAAATAGATTACACCATCAATATCAAAGGTATTAATTAACTGCTTAGGCATAGTCATTTTCACCTGATTGGAATGTATAAGTTAGGTTTTCGACTTTAGGATTATTTTCTTTAAGTTGTGGACGAGTAATATCAGTTAGAACTCTACGAGCTAATGCGTCACATTCAAACTTAGAATCGGCAGTTTTAAGTTGCTGTGGTGGAGTCTTTTGTGACCATGCTGATGGACCACGTAAGTAACCAACAATACCCATTTCAGAAGCAACCTTAACGAATCGAATAGCATCGTAAACGATACCAGCACTATTTGGAGAATCTTGAACAGATAATCTAGCAGTCAATTCATAACGAGCTCCAGCCCAACCCCAAAACACCATGTCAATATTAGCAATCTTGTTATCTGATCCGATGTACTCATCGCCTGGTTTTTGGAAAACTGTAAGTGATGGACCAGCATACATTGTAAGACCAGCAATATCCTTACCACGTACTGCGGCTTGGCCATTTAGTACATTTTCTTTAGAGATATGTTTGTTCTTCAAACGATCTTTAGTTGCCATGTTTAGGAAGTCTGTATTAGCAGTACGACCTGTACGACGCATATCACCTTGAGTTGTGCCACAAGCTTTATTTTCTTGAATATGCTGAGTTACCAATAAACCAGAATCCATAATAGATCCTTGAAGGACTTCAGACAAACGAGACGCACCATAATCAGAACGCATATCAGAACCAACAATTGTTACACCATGTTCGATAGCAAGCTGTTCTAATTCCATAGCATCTTTAGTAGAAATATAAGTTGGCATACAGTTAACAACATGAACACCGGATCTAATAGCATTTTCAATGTGCCATCTGGCAGCTTCTTCTGAACCTACTGGCATATAGTTAAGTAGGACATCAACATTACGAGCTTTAAGAATATCACGGTATTCAGAAGCAGTAATTGGAGTTGTTTCTGTATCTTCCAAAAACGTAATAGCTTTATCTAGATCATGCATGTGAGGCGCGATACCATCCAACGTAGGCGAACGATATACAATCGACTCATTAGCAATACAGCTCATGTCATGACCTGGAGGAAATACTTCCATGTTACAATTTGGTTCTGCGTAAATTGCTTTATTTAGCCGTTGACCAACTTTACGAGAATCAACGTCAAAGCCAACCACGAAGTTAAAATTCGGAGCTGAATAACCACCAATGTCTTGAAACATTAGGCCAATTGTATCTTCTGGATTTTCGTTATAGTATTGAACACCTTGAACCAGTGCAGATGAACAGTTGCCAACACCGGCAATTGCGATATTAATTTTAGACATTTATGTTTCCCTTTATTTCAGTTTTTTAATGTGAGGTTGACTGGGTTTTAATCAGAGTAGCTCACCGTTTGTTTAAGTAGTTATAAGGTATATTATATCACACTTTTGATCAAATGTAAAGGGAAGATGTAATATTATTCAATAAAAATATCAATCCAATACCATTAAGTAATATAAGAGCTCTATCCTGCCAGAGAATAGACACCCATAACCATAACATAATTCCAATAGCAGACAAAGATAGATCTACAAATTGTAGACCATCAACGCCTCTAATAGACATAGCGGCTAGAACAAAGACTGAAGCTACCCACTTTACGTACCAATCTAACGTTTTCTTATTTTTCACTGGTTTCATAATCAACTACCTTTTTACATTCTTCAAAACTTCTCATACTATATCTCACGCCATATAGATCATCAGTGTTTTTTACTGAAACTGCTAACCATATCAATAATAAAGTTCTTAATAATAATATACCATTCTTTCTACTCACTATCTCTCCTGGGCACCATTCATTCAATTATTTTGCTTGAGGAATGAAACTCAAGGGCCGAGTGCACCACCTATTGATTGAGGCAATAGGACCTACTGTGGAGTATACCACTCTAAAAGTTTGCGATGTGCTGCAAGTTGTTCAGTGTAAACTTTAAGATCTTCAGGATGAGCAGATTCAGGGTTCTGCATATAACCTTCTAGATCTTCTATAGCAATGTTTAATCTTGCTAAAAATAAGTCATCAACAAAATCTTGATACATATCAATTTTTATAAATTGTTTACCATTTTCATCTTTTACTAAATTCATAATCATTACCTTTTATTTATTTATATAAAATTGGTGCGCCCTTCAGGATTCGAACCTGAGACCCTCGGCTTAGAAGGCCGATGCTCTATCCAGCTGAGCTAAGAGCGCGTTAAGCTATTTTACCATACCTTTAAGATTATCTATATCATTCAGCATAGACATATATTCTTCGTCCAGCTTTGCTGCAGAATCTTTAGGATGTGGATGATATACTTCATCATCAATATCATCAATTATTGAATCCTCAATATCATCAAAATCAACAATGTCATCATCAGCTACTTCAAGTTTTTGATTATGTATAAGTTCTTCAAAAATATGCCACACCTTTTCAAAGCGTAGTTCAGTGATAGATTTTAAACCTAATAGTTGGTTTTGTATATTATCGCAATCCTCAGCGTTTAAATCCAAATTATCAGTATTGTGATAAATCAAATCAATATCTTCGCATGTACCCCATGCAGCCATAATAGCTTGTTCTAGGTCAAATCTATCATATTTAGATAAAGTCATATTGTACTCCTGCTTCTTCAAATAACATTTTAGTTAATTTATTAGATTGTACCCATCGTTCTGGCATAGAATCATCAATCTCTTTAGTTACAACACGTTTAATACCAACTTGTATAATACCCTTAGCGCATTCTGAACAAACTGGTAGTCCATGTATGTATAACGTAGCTCCATCAAGAGAAGTTCCATTATACGTTGCATTATATATACAGTTCATTTCAGCGTGTACTACACGTTCATACTTAGTTACTCGGTTTATATATGTAGATTCGTCATCAGCAATACCACGTGGAAACCCATTATAACCTTGCGCTAACACTTGCCCTTTATTTCCTACAGCAACTGATCCTATTTTACGCGATGGATCTTTTGACCATTCGGCAATATGAGCTGCTAACTCAATATAACGTTTATCCCATTTATATGATTTTGAAATATCCCAACTCATTATTTCACCAAATCAAAGTGTTTTTCATATACGTGAAGATTTTGGACTTGCCAATGCATATCACCAACATCAATAGAAAGATCGTTTGCTAAGTTACGAAGAACATAGTCTTGCCAAGCATAATCATTTCGATATCCAAAGATAACATCATTAGAACGCATTTGAACAACACAATGTAAAGCATTATCACGAATATAATATGTGACTGCGTTGGTACAGATAAAATCATTCTTACCATTTTCGCAATACTCAATCCAAATAGATGGACGAGTATAGATCATTGAAGCTCTACGAGAATCAGGATTATTGGTCAACTCACAAAGAACTTGATCATACTGAGTATGATACTTAGCACTATAGATTAGATGACCATAATTCGAATTAATTTCGCCATGAGCATTTGCAGTCATTAACCATGCAGCTGGAACTTCTCGATAATCATCGTATATGTCATTTACATTTGTAGATTCTGAATCATACCATTCAAGTTCAGTTTCAATGTAATCACGATTTGGAGTGCCGAATATAGCATCTTCATTTGCGATAAACGATGCACCAATTAACTCAATAGTCTTACTACCATTACGATCAGTAGTATAGTTTTCATTTGCGAGTTCTTTAATAAAATGGTTTCTAATATCTGCTATGTTCATTTGCTATACCTATCGTCTACTTCAGGATGTTCGATTGCATGAGTCATAAGAATCATGATTTGAGTTGCGGCATGAGCTAAGTGAGACATACCAGATTCAGGATCTATATCTTCACCACTATGCCACGAGTTTAAATGACGCTGTACAGATGAATATGTTCTGATCCAGCTTGTTGAATCACCATCGATTCGCCAATTATTAACACCATACTTTTCAGCACCAAAGCCTAGAACATCAGCTACTTGAGCTAATGCTTCAGGCGGGACTAAGCCAAATGGAGTTTTGTTTTCATCGAATTTTGCCAATTGTAATCACCTGTATCTTTATTTTTTAATATGAGTATATTATATCATACTTTTAGTGTTTTGTAAACGTTTATTTTCATTTATTTTAAAATAATTTAATACACTCGCCATCTGTGACTGCAGCGTTATGATTGTAATACGAAGTCTTAGATTCTGCGTACTTAGATCGTCTTGAGTAGAATTTAAAGGTCTTAGGTTCAATGATAAGCCTAGGTGTTACCACATAGTAATTATCTTCTTCAACGTAATTAGCAGTAACTAGATAATCAAACGCCTGATGTTCGATATTCCTTACCATAGTCTCGACTTTCTTTGGATAGAATGTGTACCATTGTTCTTTGTGTAATTTAACTTCTATTCGGTTTTTAAGCTTTAGGCTGCTCCATACGTCCCACGCATATGTATCCCTAGTCTTATGATCAAATACTTGTTCATTTAAACGACCACATAACATAGCAACTCCAACTTCGCAAATAACTCCGCTTAAAGTGTCTATGTAGATTTTTTCATCAGTTCTAGTATCATAAGTTTTATCTTTATTTGATATAATACCATCAGCCATCCACTTAGTTCTACGAACTACAACACCCTTATCGATAATGACAGAATGTTGTAGTAGTTCTTTCAATTGGTCTTTCATAATTTAACCTTCGTAAATGATACCCTGTTCATTAAGAGCTTTTCGATTTAGCATATGATGTTCATTGGTAAGATCTTTATTACCACCATAATATGGAACTGCATGGTGATTATCAACCATCAATTGATTAACAGATTTTTCTTCGCCTTCAATAAAGATTTCACCAAGAATTCTACCAAACTTACCTTTCTCATGAGAGATCAAAGTAACTTTGTCTTCAACTGATTGAATCAAATCCTGTAAAAAGTACTTAGACTCTTTACCATAAAACTTTTCTTCAAGATCACGAGTTCGAGATTCTGGAGTATCAATGGCCATCATACGAACACGTTGCTTCTTGTAGACCATACCAAAACCAAGATCGATATCGACATCAATAGTATCACCATCAACAACTCTTGTTACGTGTGCTTTATATGTATACATTACGAAATCACCGCTTTAATCCAATCAACATCAATAATTGCAGCAGGTTCGCCTTCATAATCAACAGCCATAGCTTTATTCCAATCAAGAAATACTCTTTGACCTGATTCAACTTCATCAATAGCCAATGGTCCAACAGACAAAACTAAACCTGGCTTAGATCCTTTGGTTGTGTCAGCTGTAAGAATAATACCACCGGCTGTTGTTTGTTCTTTTACTACAGCCGTTACTAGAACTTGACTGCCTAACATTTTAATACCCATCTTTTTCTCCTATATATTATTTCGAAAGACAAAATCAATTGCCCTTTCAGCTTCTTTAGTCATATCGCGCTTACCATACCAACCACCGGTTTCATTGTCCAAGTCTGAACAAACCCAAGCAACTTCTTTAGCAGAGATTGGATAACCTCGAGCCATTGCATTGCCAGCAGTTGATACCATAATCTTATACATCTGTAAATACCAACCTGAGTTAGTAATACGTTTGTAGTCTTCTACCTGTTTTTTATTTACAAAAGGACAGTCTTTATATCCAGTCCATGAAAAGTTAGTGTTCTTGAGTTGATTTTTTCTGTGTTCGACGAGTCCATTTCGAATAGATTCTGGTAACTTATCGAAAAACGATTCATTGGATACAACATATCGGTGCTGTTCCATAAGTTGGTTTGCATCCATGGTGACCCCATCATGAGTGAATATAAAGTTGTAGGCATCTTTATATCTTGAAGGGACGTAGTACATTCTACTAAGGTCTTTTGTTTGTGCATCTGCAATGTCTCCTATTTCTTTGTTTAAAGCAAACCAAAAATGTTTGATCTTATCAGCTGGTACTGATTGAGTCAATGGAAATACTAATCTAAATTTTGGATGTGTCTTTGTTGAACTTGCTGTTGAATAGCAAACGTATTTATATTTTGCGTATTTTTCATGAATATCTTCAATAGATCCTTCATAGTCATCAACATCTACAATGCCGAAACCACCCCAGCTAACAACATTAGCATTAGCTCGAGTGGTTTCGGTCTTATATGTAGCAGGTGATATTAAAGGAGCATCAGTTTTCTTTTGATACTTATCACCACTTGCTAATTTGTACAAAACCTTTTCAAAATCATCAAAGGAATCATAATCAACTCTCTTAGATGTTTTGTTATCGTATATACTATCAAATATTGTCAAAGATATCATGCGCTACTCATATTATAAATTTACTAAAAGACCATGGTTACCAGTGTGGTCAGGAGCTTTCCAGCCCTCAGGTTTAATTAAATCTGGAAGACCTAATGGATTTGGACGAGATTCTTTTACACCAACTTCTTTTGCCATGTTAGCTTTGTGTACATTATACCAAGCTTCATCAGCATCAATACCCATGACATCCAACGTACCAATTGCTACTACGCATAGATCAATAAGACCATCAACGATTTCTTCAGCATCCTTCTCACCAGTAGCTTTGAATGTTTCATCAAACTCTTCTTTAAGGAACGCTACACGGAATTGAAGTAGTTGTTCTAGTTTTTCAGGATTAGCTTTAACCCATTCATGTACACCATATTTAGCGTGCATGACTTTAATATCTTTTACCCAGTTCATACAATAATACCTTGTGGTTGTGTAATTTGGATAACACTAGTAGCAGATTTGTATTGCTCTAGTACTTCGTCAATTGGATCAACTGCAAATAGAATATGTTCTGATTTGATAGTTAGTCCATTTTCAGCCTTTGTGTATGGAACATAAGGCATAAAGCCTAGTTTACCTTCTTCAGCTGCATATAACGCTACAGGCTTTTCAAACGTAACTGAGTCCTGCGAAGAGCTAGTAATAGTTACGATGATTTCTTCACCTGAAGTAAGTCTTAATAATTTAATTGTCATTTGTATCTCCTTTCATAATAGTTATATTATATCATAGTTTTGGTTGAATGTAAAGGTTTATTTTAAAAGAATTCATCAAGCGTTGCTATGTCTTTTGAGTTCCAACCAACAGCTTGAAGTATTGGATCAATAACACCTAAGAATGTTTTATCAAACTGAGTGTCATAATCAATGTAGCGATGTAGACCAAACTCTTCAGGCAAATAATCAAGAAAGGATACTACATTTTCCTTTATATGATTAGGTGTTCGAAGATAGATAAACTTAATCTTTTCGCCATTCTGAATCTTGTTATATTGCTTAGTGAGCGATTTGTCCACTAGCATTTTGTTATACATGATACTACCACGAGCATGGATTGGCGTACCCTTTTTGTATATCGTTTGATTATCCATATAGTTAGTAAGGTTAGTTATACCTCGTGGAAAGGCAATCTCATCAGGTGGCAGAGTTTTAAAGTACGTTCTAAAGGTTTCAATATCTTGTTGAACCTTTAATTCAGAACCACTGATTATTGTCCTAAACATTTGCTTAAGAGCTGTACGACATGGCGCTGGTGTAGAAGACTTAATAGCTTCAATACCCATAATTTTAAGCTTTGGTTCAGCATATCGAACACCTTCATTATCAAGAACGTTTAGGATATACCTTTTCTTTGCTGTCCAGATACCACGATCAGCAATTGCTTCACGTTTCATGACCATTCTGTTTTCGATACCACCCATGACTTTAAACAAATCAGCATAGCTTTCTTCAAGAACAGTTTCAAGCTTTTCCTTACAAACAGTATCGATAAATTCCAATGGATTCTTAGGACTAACAGCTTTAACAAGATCATCGAGTACTACGTAAACAGAATCTGTATCGATAGCAATAACATAGTCTTTTTTGGTTTTAAGAATCTTATTGAGATATTCGTTGATAGCCTTTTCAGCCCAGCGAATAGTAAGCTGACCAGATAGAGTAATACCTTCAGCAATACGTTGATCAAAGAATCTAAAGTATTTGTTACCAAGTGCGCCATAAAGACTGTTTAGAAGAATCTTAATAGACATTTGTTGATTTTCAGCGATGTTAATATCGCGTTGAACTCGATACAATTCTTGTTTGTTGTTTTTGTCAACCTTTTCAAGTTCCTTTTGACCATTGATCATTGCGCGTTTGATTACAACACGTTCACTATACATTTCATCAATAATTTTTGGTAGGATACCTTGTGCATCAGTAGTAAAATACTGACCAGATGCTGAAGCACATTCATTAGCTTCAAGCTTAGGTTTAACATCGCCACTTAGAAGACTATCAACAGTAACATTAGCAACTTTACCATTGATAATAGTTTCAGGAGACATGTTATTTTGCATAATGATTGATGGATACAGTGAGTTCAAATCAAAAGAAACAACCCATTCGTGCATTCCAACATGTGGATCTTTTACAAAGCCACCTGGATATGGCGATTTAAACTTTTCTTCGCCGAATGGAACGATGACGTTATTTGCATGTAGATTACGAAAGATAATAGAATCCCATATGGCAGTTGTACCCATGACATCGCCATAGTTAACACCACCACGATAAGCCATAGTAAGAGCTAATGTAATAAGACCCATCTTATCTTCGAAACGATCTACCAAGTCTACGTCTTTAATATTGTAGTCAATAAACTTTTGATGATCGTGTATGTAAAGAGTATGAAGGTTACCATGTTCTTCATAAGAAAGCTTACGTTCTCCAAGTACTACGTGAGCAATATTGTCAAGCTTGTATGATTCTTGTGGACCATATGAGTAACCAAATTTACGAAATAGATCAAGGTAATCCATTTGAGCGATACCTTGAATTTCATAAGCGCACTGTTTACGCTGCATTGTATTGACATCACGACGATCGATCAAACCCCAGGGAGATAATCTACGAACGAACTCTTCACCATGGATTTTAATGATACGATTAACAAGGTATGGAATATCAAAGAATCGTGAATTCCAACCAGTAATAACATCTGGGCATTGAGATGGTAAAGACCAATGAGCAATGAATTTTAATAGGAGTTCTGATTCGGTCATACACTTTTCGTATACTACACGATTTTCTGTCATGTATGTTTTTTCTACGTCATAGTCTTTAAGACCCCAGACGTAAAAGGTCTTATCGATATTGTTTTTCATACAGATTGCTGTTACTTCATGAGCAGCATGTTCTGGTTCAGGAAAGCCAGCATCTGATTGTACTTCAATATCAATTGTTGTTACGTTAATAAGGTTACGATCAAACTTAATATTGCCAGGGAATGCTTCATTAATATATGCTGGAATATGTTTGTTGTTACCGTAAATATGTCGACCTGCGGTATGTTGGTTTGACGCAAGCCAATCTTTAGCTTCACGCATATCTTCAAATTTGATAGGCGCAACTTTAGTTCCATCTAATGCTTTAAATGGTGTAGGATTAGGTGTATTGACATAGAATGTCGGTTTGTACTTAATTTTTGTTTGAATTTTTTTGCCGTTACTGTAACCTCTATAGAGAAGATTATTGCCATAACGTGAGATAGATGTGTAAAATTTCATAGTATAACCATATCGAATAATAGAGTATATTATATCATAGTTTGGACATAATGTAAAGGTTTATTTTTAAAAAGTTGGGAAGGATTACTCCCTCCCGTCTTCTTTAAAGTGACTTAGTATGAACTCGCAGCTACCATCATAATAAACGGAGATAAACATAATATCCCAGCTATTAGTAAAGTTGCTTCGAATCCAGATCTAATGTCATGCTTGTGCTTACGTATGTAACCCATAGTCTGACTCCAGTAGATAGTTTATTACAACCCACTGGGTTTTCGCTGCTCACCGGAATTACTCATTGAGTAAACCCTTCTTCGTTGATGTCCCAGTAGATCCGATTTCGATCTTCCGAGGACGCCTCTCTTCTGGAACTTCAACTCTGGCGTTAACCACAAGTATCCCATTCACAAGATCAGCCCCATCTATTACAACAAATTCAGAGAGTCGGAAGGACTTCTCGAACTTGCGGGATGATATACCTTTGTGCGCGTATTCACGATCGTCATTAACAAATTTATCGCCTTTAACTAAAAGAATGCCATCCTTTACTTCGATGCTAATGTCATCATTAGTAAATCCAGCAACAGCTAATTCAATAATGAAATGTTCATTATCGATTTTTACAACGTTGTGGGGTGGATAATTGTCTTGTGATCTTCCAGCAGAGTGGATTCTCTCAAGTTCATTTAGTATGGGCTCAAACCCAATAAATAGTGAACGCGGTACGTTCATAGTAGTATTTCTTACCATGTGTGTTTCCTCCTACATGTAGCAAGGTTAAAAAAATGGACCCGACCAATTCGGCATCCACTATTATTTATACGACATTTTATATTCGTTTAAATAAATTCTTTGGTACTTTAATATTTTACTTCTTTATGCGGATAGTTAATTAAACCATCAGTATCAGGTATATAATCATCAGGAAATTCTGGTAGATTAACATATTCTGGTGTTGCTGTAATGGCTTTACCTTCAGTAATCATTCTATCATACTCAACGCCAAGTCTTTCCATCCAATCAACACTGCCCCAATCTTCGTTTCTCCTATTTGCGTATTGAACTATGCCATCAACTCTTTGATCATATATGTATGATGGATATATTTCATGGAGATGCCGCAAATCAATATCGCCTTGACTCCAGGCATATTTTAGGTTATTATACTGCATAGTATCTTCGCCTACTATTAATTCAGGATCAAATACAAATTCTTCAGCTGCAGCTTTCTTAGAGTAAAACGTTAACCTTAAATGGTGTTCCCAGTTATTAATATATTCATAAGCGAATGAATATACCTTAGTATGAGCTTCGTTTAATCTTCTTGAATATTCATCAATAACCGGAATATATGTTCCAGCTAGTGTCTCCTGCCACCACTTATGATTATGCATAAACGATCTATATCCATACCCTGGAATATGTTCTGGATTTGATCCATTTGGTGCATACTGATACATAAAATGAGCAGCAATTCCGTATTGGTACTCTAGAGCAATTGCATCTGGAGGTGAAACGCTTTGTGCGATCTGATTATATAACCATACACCATGAGGTGTAAGATAATCATCACCATCAACTAATACCATGTAATCGTTATCAGACTCGCGAAAAAGCGACATTACAGAGTTTTTCCCCGTAGAAGGCGTACCATCGCTAGGTGTGATATAATACTCAAGACCTTCAGCAATACACCAAGCTTCGGCATCTATTAGGTATTGAGCATTAACCTCACCTATTTCACCACCTTCCGTAGTCCAAGAATTTAATACTATAACCAAATCTTCTTTTGGTATATAATTTAAATGCCTTTTAGTGGAATGCATATTCCTGCAGCATAGTGCATAGTATTTTAATTTTGCCATGACAATTATCCTATCGGTTCAATTGGCCATGTAATGCTATTTGGATATCCTTCCTGATCAGTTATATCTCGTAACGCTTGTCGATATGCAATCATAGCAGTTGACATAGGTCTATCACTTAATGCTCTTGTGTCAGTATTCATTAAAAGTTCTTCTCTTTTCTGAAGAATTTGAACTACTTTTTCAGCATCACTAAGTTCAACAACTGTTAAAACTCTGGTTCGTGTAGTTTCATTTTCTTCCCAAGTCTCTTCCATTTTTTGCCAGCTTGGATCATAATCTGGGATAGGTCCCATGACTAATTCTCGTATAGTGCCAGTCCAACTAGTCGGTTCAAACGGAGTAGAAGCAGCATCCCTATCATAAAATGCCGCGGCTTCAGTTTGGGCGTGTTCAACAAGTGCTATAATGATTTCGTCATTAAGCTCGTCTCTATAATATCGACGAGTTATAAAATCAGTTCGGCCTTCTTCTGAAAATTTAATTACAACCATTTCTTCGGTTGTATCGATGTGTAATATTTCGTATTCTGTGTACATATTTTTTCCTATTATAATTTAGTATACAACTTTAAAAGAGATAAATCCACCACCAAGCGCGCCGTATAAAGCGTAGTAAGCCTGAAGTGCAGGATCAGTGACAACGGCATTAGTGTACCAATACCATGAGTACGTTGGGGTGCCTCCACCGTCGAGGGTATTCTGGATGTAAGCAAAACCGCTGGAGGATGTTCTATTCAATGTTATATCATAGTTAGTAGTGCCCGTAATAGGATCACCATATCTCCACTGAGCCTTATTGAATCTCATTTTAAGCTGAGTAAAACCACCTGTTGTAGAAGTATTACCGCTGCCCTTTTTACTAAACGCAACATATTTTGTGCTTGCAAATTGGCTTGAGGCATATAATCCTACAATTCTTTGACCGGTTGAAAGGTTTAAATTTTTACTAATTGATCCAAAGGCAACTCTATTTTCAGCGGACTCACTTCCTAACAGGTATCCCGAGCCTTTAGCTTCAGCCCAACCGTAACGACCGTAGAACCCCGCTCCAGAATATCCATCATTGGATTTACCGCAAGTTATTTCAGCAGTTCTATTATCAGCAGAATAAAAGTTAGCAAATGAAATAGTCCCGGATCTAGGTACTGGCAACCATGGATCACATCCATAATACGCATTAAGATTATATCCAAGTCCGAATTCAGCATTAAATGATGCAAACATAATCTGGCCTGAAGATGTTATAGCCATGGCTATTGCTCCTTATTACTATTTCCTATATTATACTTAGGACATAATTGCCATTCAGTTTTTTCTTTAAACGGAATAACTTTAATCTGTCTCAATGGTGC
>Ga0208303_1000434_pt1 | contig 17226 bp, 22 predicted proteins | sample CB_VirMetaG_2_FD_184537 | JGI IMG/M metagenome (GOLD analysis project Ga0208303, IMG submission 184537) | Freshwater to marine saline gradient viral communities from Chesapeake Bay - CB_1504_2 Viral MetaG (SPAdes) (version 4) | ecosystem: Environmental > Aquatic > Marine > Coastal | place: USA... | reverse complement strand
GTGAATTGATGGAGACATCCAGTGCTAGTGCAAGTAGAAACTTATACGCACTGGCTAAGCATAATCTTATTAAACTTTATGAAAACCCAGACAGACGTATTGAGAAGTTTGTCGAATTAACTGCCAAAGGTAAGGCATTGACTAGGAGGATTAAACTATGAACTTTATACTTGAAGGCGTGTTATATTGCGGTGCTTGTTATGCGATTGGTTGTGTAGCAGTATACTTAACAGGAGGTATAGCATGAGTGTAACTAAAAGAGGTAGCGGTTGGGAAGCTTACGTTACTTTCAAGGGTAAACGCTTCAGGAAAACTCTCTCCACTAAGGAAGATGCTTCACTATTGGAGGCAATGTGGAAGCGAGACATAGCACAGGACAATATGCCTACAGCTATGGAAGTAAACAGAGAGACTGGTAAGGCATCAGGGTGGACATTACGTTATGCGTTTGATCGTTGCCATGAGAACTACTGGGCTAATACTAAGAATGAGAGACAAGTAATGTTTATTCAAAGTATTGTCTGTAAGTATTGGGGCGAGAAGTCACCCATCAATCGTATCAGCACTACCACAGTCTTTGACTGGATCAAGTGGATGCGAGAGAACCAAGGGTATGCACCTTCAACAGTAAACAGACATATCTCATGTCTTAAGCGTTGTTTAGATAATGCTGTTGATGAAGGAGCTTTAACTTCTGTACCTAAATTTAAACGTCAAAGTGAGCAGGGCAGAGAGAGGCTTGAATACTTTACGAAGGACGAAGAGAATGCCATTCTAAGCGAGTTTGAGAGGTTAGGTGAAGACTACCTACATGACTATGCTGTCGTGGCAGTAGACACAGGTATGCGAGCTTCTGAGGTGTTGAAGGTTGATGGCGATAAGTTAATCAAGCTACAGCAAACCAGAGAAGATGGTTCGCAAGTGTATGGTGCTTACATCCCAGACAGGAAGAATGGTGAAGCACTACTGATGCCTGTAACAAAAAGAGTAGAAGAGATACTACGTAGACGTAAAACTTTTAACTCTGAATTACATAGGCATCGGTTTGCTTGGGACAGGGTTCGTGAGAACTTAGGTCTAAAAAATAAGTGTTGGCATACATGGAGACATACTACGGCAACACGACTTACTGAGAAGGGTTGGGACACTGCTAACATCATGCGTTACATGGGTCATAAAAATATTGCAACCACTCTTAAGTATGCTAAATGGGACACGTCAACTATGGTTGGTGGGTCTAATTTACTCGAAGCATAGCCTGTGGCGCAGTGTGGCGTAACGTGGCTTAAGTGGCGTGAGATAGATTTTAAAAACGGCTCAAAACCTAGCTGCCCAGGTAGCTCAGTCGGTAGAGCAGAGGACTGAAAAGCCCTTGAAACCTTATCACGCCACCGTAACAAGATTTAAATATATACTGGAATGTACAACACAATCTACATAATCCTTTGCTCCGCTAACGTAGTTAGTTTTAGCAAAGCCACCAACTCCACAGAATTGTGGCGTAAGAGAGGTAAATGATGGCAACATTGGATGATCAAATAGACTTAGAGTACCGCATGGTACAGTCAGGGATACACCGCTACAATAAAAGTTTAGAAGATTTATTATCTAAAGATTTAGGATCAAAGACTAAGCACGGGCGTACTATCATCAAGGGCATTGTCGAACCATTAATGGATGCGATAGTCGAGTACAACAATCAGAAGATGGTAACGAAATCAGCCTTCAAGAATTTAACTAAAGGTTGTGACGAGGGGCAGATGGCTTACTTAGCTTTAATATCTTTAGTAGATAACATGGTCAGGAAGCCTACGCTTTTAGGTGTAGCTAAGTTTATAGGAATACAAATAGAAACACAGATGAGATTGGACAAGTGGTTAGAGTTAGATAAAGAAGTAGCAACCAATGTACTTACACTAGCTAACAAGAAATCTGATAAAGGTTTTGACCACAAGCGGTACGGTCTTGACCATAAGATAAAAGCTGATGGATTGGATATACCACATTGGAGCAGTGAGAATAGAATACACGTAGGTCTTAAGTTGGTTGATTTAATTATTAAAGAAACAGGCATAGTTAGATTAGAGAAAAAGGTAACGAAAAAGAAAACCACTTACCTTGTTGTGCCTACACCAGAGACTGAAGAATGGGTAAAGGCTTTTAACGAAACAAACAGTGTAGCCTTACCAAGGTACAGCCCATGCGTTATTGAACCTAAAGATTGGGATGACTTCTGGGGTGGTGGTTATTACTCAGAACATATTAATCAATTACCATTTGTGAGGGTGTGGGCATGAGGCAGATCGTACAGGACTATGTAGATAAGCTGCAACAGTGCGACCTTACCCACGAGTATGCCTGTGTGAACGCTATACAGCAAACACCTTGGCGTATTAATGAGTTTGTCGCGCAGACAATTAGGCAGTGTTGGGACAGTGGTCAGACTTGGGAGGGTTTACCTCCTAAAGATAACCTATCGCTACCTAAATATCCTTTTAGCAAAGAGCCTAAGTTTCTTAATGATGAAGAGAAGATTAAGTTTAAGGAGTTTAAAAGAGAGCGTAACAAGATTCACAGTTTCAATAACAAATCTATGTCTAAACGCATACAGGTTGAACGTACAATACAACTTGCAGAAGAGTATGCACATAGAGAGAAGATGTGGTATGTATGGCAGTTAGACTTTCGTGGGCGTAAGTATCCAGTAGAGTCTTTTCTTTCACCACAGAACGCTGACTACAGCAAGGCACTATTAGAGTTTGCTAACCCAGCTACTATCACAAATGACGAAGAAGCTAGATGGTTGGCTATACATGGTGCTAATGTATTTGGAGTAGATAAGGTAAGTTTAGAAGATCGAGAGATGTGGGCGTACATGAACGTAGAGAACGCTGTCGATGTTTATAACGATCCCTTAACTAACAGATGGTGGCAGGAAGCAGATAAACCTTGGCAAGCACTTGCATGGTGTTATGAGTGGGCATTGTACAGCAACGCTAGGCAGTTTGGGGAGCACTTTGAGACGCACCTACCCTGTGCTAGTGATGGCTCGTGTAATGGCTTACAACACCTCTCAGCAATGCTCAGGGACAAAGAGGGAGGTAGGGCAGTTAACTTACTACCAAGTGAAGTACCGCAGGACATTTACACAGACGTAGCAAAACGCGCAACAGAGTTGTTACAACAACAAAACACACAGTTGGCGAAACAGTTACTTGATGTAGGTGTATGCAGGAAGTTAACTAAGAGACCAGTGATGATTGTGCCGTACTCAGGTACACGACACGCTTGTACAGAATATATTAAGGAATCTTTAGAAGAAAAGTGTAAGGGGCGTAACCCTTGGAATGATGATTTCTTCAAGCCTTCAATGTATCTGTCAGGTTTTGTATGGCAAGCAATCAATGAGGTTATTGTCTCAGCACACTCAGTGATGGATTATGTTAAAGAAATCGCTAGGCTGTATGCAAAACAAGGTAAGATGTTTGAGTGGCACACACCAACAGGCTTACTGGTAAGGCAGACATATAATGAGCAAAGGAAACTAAGGATAGCTACACACCTTAACGGATCAGTAGTTAGGCTTAACTATTCTAAGCCAATAGATGACTCCGTAGATGCGCGCAAAGCAGCGTCAGGGGCTAGTCCTAACCTTGTGCATTCATTAGATGCTGCGGCTTTAACCTTTACAGTAGGAAAATGTGTAGAGAACGGTGTTACTGATTTCGCAATGGTACACGATAGCTACGGAACACACTCACCAAATATGCCAATGCTTAACGATAAGTTAAGAGAGGCGTTTGTGGAGATGTACAAAGAACATGATGTGCTGCAAAATATCTACGATATTGCAGTAACAACATTAACGGAGGGAACGGATGTGCCACTACCTCCAACCAAAGGGGAACTTGACATCGAGGAGGTGTTAAAAAGTGACTACTTTTTTGCATAGAAAAAAGGTCATGCCCCATAAGCAGTCCAAACATAAACATTAACTTATAGGAATAAATTTATATGGCTAAAAACATTATGGTAATCGAAGGTTCAGCGCAATGGGCAAAAGTTCTAGAGCCTGATACAAAATGGAATCCATTAGGTGATTACACAATCAACCTTCAGATGTCTCAGGAAGAAGCAGCCCCGTTGTGTGAGAAACTAGAACAACTAGTTCAAGAGGAATTTAAGAAAGCAGTGAAAGAAAAACCACCGCTGAAAAATACTCTGACCACTCAGGACGTATCTAGTGTAGTGTATGATCGAGACACAGGTGATGATACTGGTAAAGTAGAATTTAAATTTAAACTCAAAGCAAAGGTACAACGTAAAGATGGTGGGTATTATGAACAGCAACCCGCTGTACTGGATGCTAAGAAACAACCACTGCCAAAAGACATGTTGATTGGTAATGGCTCAAAGGTGAAGGTAGCTTTTGAACCTATTACTTACATCATGCAATCAACCAAGAAGGTTGGTGTGTCTTTAAGATTGAAGGCAGTACAGGTAATAGATTTGGTAGAGTATGGTAACTCAGCCACTAGCTTGTTCGATGAAGAAGATGGGTTTGTTGCTCCACCCTCCGAAGCAGCCCCATTTGAAACATCAACGACTGAGGACTTAGCTGATGCCGCTGACTTCTAGATCGACCCTAGAAGAGCGTGTTCAGTTGAACCTCAAAAACCGTGGGGTAGCTTATGAGTATGAACCTTGTAAGTTACCTTATACGGTGACCAGAAATTATACACCTGATCTAAAGATTGGTAATATTTATATCGAGATCAAAGGTTACTTCAGACAAGACGCTCAACGCAAGATGCGTAACATGAAAGAACAACACCCAGAGTTGGACATAAGGTTTTTGTTTCAACGAGGGAACAGTCCAGTGCAGGGAGCTAAGAAAAGAAAAGACGGCTCTAAGATGACGTGTTCCGAATGGGCAGAGAAGCATAACTTTATTTATGCAGAAGAAATTATACCAGAGGAGTGGCTACGGTAATGGAAGAACAGGAGAGTGATTTTATTATGCACACTCCATGCACTAAGTGTGGCTCGTCAGATGCAAACAGCTTGTACTCTGATGGTCACACTTATTGTTTTAATTGTAAAACTTATGGGCAATCCCAAGAGGAGGTCAGTGTGACAGAGAAGGCAGTAAAGGATATTAGTTTTAAGACTGGAGATTACCAGCCGTTAGTAAAGAGATGTCTTACAGAGAAGACCACAAAGTTTTGGGATTATCAAGTAGGACAAGGAACACACATTGCTAACTATAAAGATGCAGACGGTAACACAGTAGCACAGAAGTTACGCTATCCTGATAAAACTTTCTCAGTGGTAGGAGATTTAAAGAAAGCTGTATTATATGGACAGCATTTATGGCGTGACGGAGGCAAGACAGTGACAATCGTTGAGGGTGAGCTAGATGCTCTCTCAATGTCGCAAGCCTTTGAACACAAATGGGCTGTAGTATCTGTCAAGACAGGGGCGGCAGGAGCTAAGAAGGACATACAGAAAGCTATAGAGTGGCTGGAGAAGTTCCAGTCCGTAGTGTTTATGTTTGACCAAGACGAGGTAGGTAAGAAGGCAGCATTAGAATGTGCCGCACTACTATCACCACGCAAAGCTAAGATTGCAAAGCTACCTCTTAAAGATGCAAGTGAGATGGTACAAGCAGGAAGACACGCAGAACTGATTGACGCTTTTTGGAGTGCAAAAGAGTTTGCTCCTGACGGCATCATCAACGGTGAAGATTTATGGGAAGAAGTATCAGTTGAGAAACACGTACACACTGTAGAGTATCCTTATCAAGGACTTAACAACAAGATAGGCGGGTGTCGCTTAGGTGAAATTGTAACTGTAACGGCTGGTTCAGGTTTAGGTAAGTCACAACTCACAAGAGAGTTTGCTTACCACCTTCTTAATGAAGGAGCTACGATAGGATATGTAGCACTCGAAGAATCTAGCAAACGTACAGCACAGGGACTTATGTCCTTACACCTAGGTAAGCCAGTACATCTTGAAGAAGTCCCGACAGAAGAGCTTAGAGAAGCCTTTGACGCGACTCTTGGTACAGGGCGTGTGTTTATGTATGACCATTGGGGATCGACAGAGAGTGACAACCTCCTCGCTAAGATCAGATACCTAGCAAGAGGGTGTGGTTGCCAGTACATTATACTGGATCACATTAGTATTGTTGTGTCAGGTATCGAAGGCGGAGATGAGAGACGAATCATTGATAACATGATGACCAACTTGCGGTCACTAACCGAAGAATTAAATATCGGATTGATTGTTGTATCTCATTTACGCAGACCAAGTGGTGACAAAGGACACGAAGAAGGGCAAGTAACATCGCTCTCGCAGCTTCGAGGTTCAGCAGCTATCGCTCAACTAAGTGACATAGTAATAGGCTTAGAACGTAACCAGCAGGACGCTGAGACTTCTAATGTAACAACCGTCCGTATCTTAAAGAACAGATGGTCAGGTGATACAGGTGTAGCAGGACAGCTTCACTACTCCACCACAACAGGTCGTATGTCAGAGGAATTTGATGTACCTTTTTAATCACTCCAGCGAGAGGATTGTATGCTGATATTTGATATTGAAACTGATGGGTTACTGAATGAAGTAACAAAGATACACTGCCTAGTTATACAAGATACTAAGACAGGTAAGGTGTATAGTTATCATGGTGAGTCTTTGCAAGAAGGTCTCACTGTACTATCACAAGCACCTGAGATTGGTGGTCATAACGTAATTGGTTTTGATCTGCCCGTGTTAGAGAAACTGTATGGCTTTAAATACGAAGGTGAAGTGTTTGATACCTTAGTAGCTTCTAGACTTATATGGTCAAACCTAAAAGAAAAAGACCTACTTAAGCGAACAGTAGCTAACAGACTAATTGGTTCACACTCACTCAAGGCTTGGGGTGAAAGGCTTAACTACCATAAGGGTAGCTACGGTGAGCAAGAAGATGCTTGGGAAGAGTTCACCCCCGAAATGTTAGAGTATTGTAAACAGGATGTTGGTCTTAACGTAAAGTTATACGAGATGATACAACGCAAGCGTTACCCACACGAACCAATGCAGCTTGAGCATGAGATGGCGAAGATGTTGTTCCAACAAGAACAGACAGGCTTTCCCTTTGATGTGGAAGCGGCACAGAAACTGTACACCCAACTCTCTGCTAGAAAGCAAGAGATTGAAACTGAACTGGTTAACACCTTAGAGCCAACGATCATTGAGCTAAAGACCAAAACAAAAACAATACCGTTCAACCCTGCATCGAGACAGCAGATTGCCGACAGGCTAATGAAGAAGGGTTGGACACCACAAGAGTTTACTCCATCAGGAGAGCCAAAAGTTGACGAAAAAATCTTGGCGGGAATTGATATGCCCGAAGCTAAGATGCTAACAGAGTTCTTAATGCTAAACAAAAGATTAGGACAATTAGGCAATGGTAAACAAGCATGGCTCAAGCTCGAAAAGAAGGGACGGATACATGGTCGAGTTAATCACATGGGTGCTGTTACTTCTAGGTGTACACATAGTGATCCAAATGTCGCTCAAGTGCCATCAGGATCTGCCGCCTTTGGGAAGGAATGTCGCTCATTATTTCACGCACCGCAAGGCTACTCCCTACTCGGGGCTGATGCAAGCGGTTTAGAGTTACGTTGCCTTGCTCATTATATGTCAAGGTATGACGGTGGTAAATATGGTAAAGAAATTTTAGAAGGCGATATCCATACAGCAAACCAGAATGCGGCAGGGTTAGCTACACGCTCACAAGCTAAGACATTCATCTATGGTTTCTTATACGGAGCAGGGAATGAGAAGATTGGAGAGATCATCGGTAAGGGTAAAAAAGAAGGCGGTCAGATTAAGAAACGCTTCCTTGCCAAGACCCCAGCTCTCAAGAAGTTAACCGATGCAATTAAGTTACGATTAGAAACACAACAAGGTGAGAAGTCTATTAATGGTCTTGATGGTAGGATAATACCTATACGTCACCCCCATGCAGCTCTCAATACATTACTTCAATCAGCAGGAGCTATTGTCTGCAAGCATTGGTACGCAACCATCGAGAAGATGATACGTGCTAAAGGCTACACTAACGAAGAAGTTTCGATAGTGGCGTTTGTGCATGATGAAGTACAAATCATAGTTAAGGAAGGCTTGGAGGATGACATAGGTGCGATCACTAAAGAAGCAATTAAAAAGACAGAGCAACACTACAACTTCAAATGCCCTCTCGACTCAGAGTTCGATGTCGGCAGAAGTTGGGCAGAAACTCACTAGTCCGAGTAGGCTTGGTGATGTTGCAGAGTTCTATGCAATCACATGGTTGTGGGATGAAGGGTTTGAGGTGTTCTATAATGCTGGCTCAACAGGAGCTGTAGATATTATAGGCATGAAAGATGGAGAGGTTTACTTGTTTGATGTGAAGATGAATAAAGAAACTAAACGTGGAAGCTACGCTAGTTCACGCACACCTTTACAAAAAGAGCTAGGAGTACAGTTCCTTCTGTTTGATCCTATTACTCGTAAACTAAGACTACAGAAACACAGGGTATAGATATGGAAATGACATTACTAAACATGATCTTTGTATTCAGCTTCGCTTTTGTAAGTGTGGCGTTAGGCTTGAAATGGATCGGAGAGATAATCCTTCAGGTAGTTTTAGCAAAGCAAGGCTTGATGATTTCACGAGATCAACTGATGGGAGATGACGATGAAGAATACTAGGACACTATTAGTAGATGGTGACATTGTAGCGTACAAAGCTGCTGTCATTGCAGAGACTCCTATCGACTGGGGCAACGGGGTGTGGACATTACACGCTCACGAGAAGGATGTCATAAGTTCGATGGAGGACTTCATGGCTAAGATAATAGAAGAGTCTGGTTGTGATGAAGTGATTACGTGTTTGTCTGGTGACAAGTTGTACCGCAAAGATGTAGCCCCTTATTACAAAGCGAACCGTAAGGGTACACGCAAACCCATGCTTCTAAATTTTGCTAAAAAATATTTATCAGATAATTACAATGGTAAAGTTGAGGATAAGCTAGAAGCAGATGACCTCCTAGGAATACTAGGCAGTGCGGATAAGAATACAGTAATCTGGTCTATAGACAAAGACCTGTTAACAATCCCTGCCTACCACTTGCTTGACGGTAAAGTTACTGAAGTAGATCAAGAGGAAGCTGACTACTGGTTCTTGTACCAAACATTAATAGGTGACTCGACTGATAACTACAAAGGTTGCCCTACTGTTGGAGCGAAGACAGCTGATAAACTGCTTCAAGAGAACGGTGCAACATGGCAAACAGTTGTTGATGCTTTTGCTGATAAAGGTTTTGGTGAAGAGGTTGCCATAGAGAACGCAAGACTGGCTCGTATACTACGTGACGGTGAATATGATTTTAAAACTAAGGAGGTAAGTTTATGGATGCAGTAATTTCAGAAGTTAAGATAACAGAAAGAGCCGCTGATCCTGTCAACAGCCCAGAGCATTACAATGCAGGGAAGATAGAAACAATAGATTACATTGTAGATGTGCTAGGGGAGTTTGATGCTATCTCCTATTGTCACGGAAACGTAATTAAATACACCAGCACTAGACTATGGAATAAAGGCAAACCTATACAGGATGCAAAGAAGGCTGTCTGGTACTTAAACAAGATGATTGAATTAATGGAAAAAACCGAAGGGGAGAATTGGGGATGAGTAACGATTTAGGTGGAGCAAGTTATGAACAAATTACAGGGATGTTTGAAGGGTTTGATTGGTATCAAAGCAAGTGTGCTGCCACAGCTATCTTCCCGAAAGACTCAGCGTTAGTCTATCTAACAATGGGTCTAGCAAGTGAGGCTGGTGAAGTAGCGGGTAAGGTTAAGAAAAAGATTAGAGACGGAGAACCAGCTAACTTTAAAGATCAACTGGCATCAGAACTAGGAGATGTGTTCTGGTATCTAGCTATGCTGACAGATGAAGCAGGGCTGAACCTTAGTGACATAGCATTTAATAACTTAAACAAATTATACAAGCGTAAGATTAGCGACACGCTTAAAGGTTCAGGAGATAACCGATGAAAAAGGGTAAGTGTGAAAGATGTAAGGAAGTTGACGAACTCTTTGCTGTTGAAGGGGATTGGATGATTTGTCAACTATGTATTTGGCAACTCGCTAACGATGGTTTTTGGGACGAAGAAGTGGAAGAGGAAGTATAATGGATTCATATCAACAATACATACACAAGTCACGTTACGCTAGATGGCGAGAAGAAGATAATAGAAGAGAGACGTGGAAAGAAACTGTACAGCGTTACATCGACTTCTGGTTAGAGCGTGGACAGATAGACGATAAACTTGCTAAGGAATTGTTTAGTGCAATACACAGGCAAGAGATTATGCCATCCATGCGTTGTCTTATGACAGCGGGTGACGCACTTAAGCGAGATAACATGGCAGGGTTTAACTGTAGTTACATAGCAGTTGATAACCCCAGAGTATTTGATGAGATATTATATGTATTAATGTGTGGCACAGGCGTAGGGTTCTCCGTAGAGAGACAGTCTGTTGCTAAACTACCAACCATAAGTGAGGACTTTTATGAAACAGAAACTACAATCCATGTTGCAGACAGTAAGATTGGTTGGGCTAAAGCTTTCCGTGAGTTGGTTAGTCTTTTGTATTCGGGTCAAGTGCCTACTTGGGATGTCTCTAAGTTACGGGCTAAAGGTGAACGGCTTAAGACGTTTGGTGGCAGATCGAGCGGGGCTGATCCTTTGGTTAGGCTGTTCGACTTTACTGTTGCTACTTTCAAGAACGCTGCTGGACGTAAGCTAACGAGTATAGAATGCCATGACATTGTTTGTAAGGTTGCTGAGATTGTTGTTGTTGGGGGTGTGCGTAGGTCTGCTCTCATCTCTCTTTCTAATTTGTCTGATGATCGTATGCGTCATGCGAAGTCTGGGAATTGGTGGGAAACGCAAACACAAAGAGCCTTGGCAAACAACAGTGCCGTGTACGAAGAGAAGCCTGAGTATGAAACCTTTTTGGAAGAATGGTTAGCACTCTATAAGTCTAAGGCTGGGGAACGCGGCATCTTCTCCCGAACTGCTGCAAAGAAACAAGCAGCGAGAAATGGACGTAGAGATATAGACCACGACTTTGGCACAAACCCTTGTAGTGAGATTGTCCTACGCTCGGCACAGGTGTGTAACTTGTCTGAGATTGTAGTACGTGCTGATGATACACAAGAATCACTAGAGCGTAAGACTCGACTAGCTGCGATACTGGGGACACTACAGTCAACACTAACTGACTTTAGGTATGTACGTTCTGTCTGGAAGAAGAACACAGAAGAAGAATGTTTGCTTGGTGTAAGTATGACAGGCATCATGGATCACAAGTTGTTATCAGGTAAGGGTAGCTTAGTCACACTAAAGGATACACTAGAGAAGCTGAAGAAGATTGCGGTACAAACCAACAAAGCGTTCGCGGCTGAGTTAGGTGTTAACCAATCAACAGCCATTACGTGTGTGAAGCCGTCAGGTACAGTGTCTCAATTAGTAGACAGTGCTAGTGGTATTCATGCTAGGTTCTCTCCTTATTATATAAGACGAGTACGAAGCGATGGGAAAGACCCTATCTCTGCATTCCTAAAAGATGCGGGCGTGTCGTGGGAGAAGGATGTAATGAACACAGAGAACTATGTGTTTGACTTCCCTGTACAAGCACCAAAGGGTGCAACCTGTGTGAACGAACTTAATGTACAACAGCAGTTAGATTTGTGGGAGATATATCAGGAGCATTGGTGTGAACATAAACCTAGTGTAACCATCTACTACTCTGATGATGAGTTCCTAGCAGCAGGGCAGTGGCTATGGGAACGCCTAGACACTTGCTCAGGTATTAGCTTCCTACCCCGTACTGACCATGTGTATGCTCAAGCTCCTTATGAAGCTATAGATAAGGACAAGTATATGGAATTGAAACGAGAGACCCCATCAGAGATTGATTGGGACAGGCTTGGAGACTATGAAAAAGAGGACACCACTACTGGAACTCAGGAGTTGGCTTGCTCGTCAGGTTCATGCGAAATATAGAAATTGGATAACGGTGTTGGAGGTAGTAACTTGCCTCCACATCATCGCTAACGTCTGGCTACACCTACCGTAAATACTGGGCTGAAAGGTCATGCCCCATAGGAGAACGACAAATGAATAAAAAACCCTTTATAAGCATAGAATTAATTAAGTATCTTAAAGGTTTATTCCCAGATACTTTACCAAACCGAAGAGGTGTATCAGAAACTGATATAGCTTTTTTACAAGGACAACAAACCGTCATAAAACGTATGGAGTTTCTATACGAGGACGATCAACCAGAAGAGATTTAAATTATGTGTATGTCATCAGGAAAAACAGCAGCCCCCGCACCAACAGTAGCAGCCCCACCGCCACCAGAGAGGGCTCCATCAGAATTAGAAGACGCAGTAGATAGTAACGCCACCACTCTGAAAAAGAAAAAGAGAGGGGCTAAAGGTGTTCTTGGTAGAGGGTCTTCAGGTACACAGGTTGCAGGAGCAGCAGCAGGAGCTGGTTTGAACATAGGTAGTAAAAATGTGTAGTCCTGCGGGTATGATCGGTGATCCGAAAATTCGTAGGAAAATGGCTGAAACGAGTTTCGTAGGTAAAAAAGGCTATGCAGAATATGATAGGGTTAAAGAAAGAATGGAACCTACCTCTTCAACACCAAATACGAACACTACCTCTAAAAAGCCAAAACAAACTAAAATTAAATATTAATAGGAATTAACAATGCACGATTCATCTATAGCCAAGACGTATGCACAAATGGCATCAGATCGTGATTCGTTCTTATCAAGAGCACGTAATTGTGCTGAGTTAACTATACCGACACTAATGCCTCCTGAAGGACATACAGGGAGCACTCAGTATGTAACCCCTTACCAATCAGTTGGTGCTAGGGGTGTTAACAACCTAGCCTCTAAACTGCTAATGACACTGCTACCCCCTAACCAATCTTTCTTCCGATTAACTATCGATGATTTTGATCTTACGGAACTAGGTGGGGACGCACGAGGTAAAGCAGAGGAAGCACTTGCTCGTATAGAACGAAGCGCGACACAAGAAGTAGAATCAAAAGCGATACGTGTTCCTACTTTTGAAGCACTAAAACAGCTTATCGTTAGCGGTAACGTCTTAGTACATATGCCACCAAAAAGTGGAATGAAAGTATTTCGATTAGACCGTTATGTCATACAACGTGACACGATGGGCAACATCCTAAAAATTATAGTTAAAGAATCTATAGCGTATGATGCGTTACCTAAAGAAGTCTTAGAGGCTTTGATGGAGAACCCTGAGTACCAAGTAGATACTAATAAGAAAGAATGTGACATCTTCACTTGCGTTAAGCGTGTGGGTAAGAAGTTTGAAGTACACCAAGAAGTGCATGATATTATTATCCCTAGCACTAAAGGTTCGTACACTGAAGACAAGCTTCCTTGGATGGCGTTACGTTTCATTGCGGTGGACGGTAACAACTACGGACGTTCTTTCTGTGAAGAAATTGTAGGTGATTTAAAATCTCTAGAAGCATTAACCAAAGCTATTGTCGAAGGTAGTGCTGCCAGCTCTAAACTATTATTCTTAGTACGACCAAATGGTACGACTAAAATGAGAAGTATTGCTGATGCACCCAACGGTGGTATTATTTCTGGTGATGCTAATGATGTAACTACTTTACAAGCTAACAAGTTTAATGACTTTAGAGTAGCACAAGAAACAATGCAGAAGATTACAGAACGCTTATCCTTTGCTTTCTTACTTAACAGCTCTGTCCAACGACAAGCTGAGAGAGTAACAGCAGAAGAAGTGCGGTACATGGCACAGGAGCTAGAGACAGCTCTTGGCGGTATCTACTCTGTACTATCACAAGAGTTTCAAGTTCCCTTAGTCAACCTCCTTTTAGGTAAGATGCAGAAGGAAGGTAAGATGCCTAAGTTCCCTAAAGACACGTTGAAGCCTCAGATCGTTACAGGTCTTGAAGCCCTTGGTCGTGGGCAGGACTTAAACAAACTAAGCCAGTTCTTACAAATGTTACAACCGCTTGGACAAGAAGTTATTCAAAGCGAGTTAAACATTGGTGACTACTTAGATCGTCTTGGTGCATCCCTTGGTATTGATACACAGGGTCTTGTTAAATCTGATGAGCAGAAGCAACAGGAAGCTCAACAACAACAAGAGATGATGCAGCAACAACAGATGATGCAAATGGCAGAGAAAGGCGTAAGCCCTGCTATCAAAGGTATGTCTGATCAGATGCAGCAACAGGCGATGAATGAGGAGGAGTAGATGAGTGAACTTATGGATGCAACAATAAGTTATTTAGATGCTAATCCTCCTGCTCAGGTTCAGGCTGTTGATAGACATCCCAGCGCTTTTGATAATGTTGACTGGGACTTCATTAAAGCTAACGAAGGTTTTGAGACAACGGGTTACGTGCCTATGAATAAGGACGGGACAGCTAAAGGACACTCAGGTGTTACAGTAGCGTCTGGTTTTGATCTGGGCAGCCGTACTAAGGAATCTTTAAAAGGCTTACCTGAAGGGTTAGTAACCAAGCTCGAACCTTTCCTAGGTTTAAAAAAAGACGCAGCTATACAGAAAGCAGCTGAGTTAAGTTTAACTGAGGGAGAGGCGAACACAATAGACCAGTGGGCTAAGAAGTCTACGATGGAGCGTATTGATAAAGCTTGGAAGAAAGCCACAGGTATGAGCTTCAAACACGTTCCTAAAAATAAGGCAACGCCTATTGTTGATGTAGTTTTCAATCACGGTCTACCCGCTACTATGGAGTATAACTTTTGGAAGCAAGTAACTTCCTCTATGTGGGAAGAGGCTGAGGCTAACCTTAGAAACTTTAGCGAGAAAGACCCAGACTTGCAGCCCAGAAGAACTAGAGGCGCAGACTACATGAAAGCCTCTAAACCTTCTAAACCTTCTAGGGCTAAGACTAAGAGAATTAAATAAACCAAAAGAGACTATTATGACAGACAACATAAATACACATGAAGAACAAGGCGAATCACAAGAGCACGTAGATGCTATGATTGCCAAAGGTGAGCAGTTAGAGGCGAAAAACGATCCTAATAAAGAGGAACGTCCTGACTGGTTGCCAGAAAAATTTAAGACTCCAGAAGATATGGCAAGTGCTTATTCAAATTTGGAGAAAAAAATGGGAGAAGGGCAAACTGCAAATGACGCAGAAGAGCCTGAAGCTGCTCCCGAAGAAACAACAGAAGAACAACCTTCTGGTAGTGAAGTGCAACAAGCAGTAGAGAAAGCTGGTGTTGATTTCAATGCACTACAAGAAGAGTATAATCAAGGTGGATTATCAGAGGATGCTTACACTAAGTTAGCTGATGCTGGTTTCCCCCAGAATTTGGTTGACAGTTGGATAGCAGGACAAGAGTCTCTAAACAACGATTACCAAAGTTCCGTCCACAACTTAGTTGGAGGGGAAGAGTCTTATGGCGAGATGACAACATGGGCAAGCGAAAACCTCAGTCAACCTGAGATTGCCGCCTATGATCGAGCAGTAGACTCAGGAGATATTGATATGGTCAAACTGGCTGTAGAAGGATTACGCTCAAAGTATCAAGCTGCCGAAGGGACTGACCCAGCATTATTGTCTGGACAATCTGCGCCCTCTTCAGGCGGTACTTATGGCTCTTGGTCAGAAGTGACTCAAGCTATGAGAGACCCTCGATACAAGAGTGATCCAGCATACCGTCAGTCTGTTACGACTAAGTTAGGTCGTAGCAACGTACAATAGTCTCTTTATGCCCTCTTCGGGGGGCTTTTTAACAGGAACGAAACACAACGATTAATTACCTTTGACCCCTGCGGGGACAATCTAAGCGGAAAGATTAAGTGTTAAGTGACTAAACATTAAACATTCATTTAAACATTTAACAAAAGGTATATTACAATGGCATGGAACTCAGGAACTCCAAGTGATACTGGAAACGTATCGCGCCTAGGTCAAACTAACGGAACTGGTGATGCTCGATCACTATTTCTAAAACAATTTGCTGGTGAGGTTCTAACTTCGTTTGAAGAAAAGAACATCGCTATGCCCCTTCACAGAACGCGCACAATTTCTAACGGCAAATCTGCCCAATTCCCAAGTGTTGGGACGGCAAGTGCAGCCTATCAGAAAGCTGGTGAAACCATTCTTGGTGACAGCGTAAACCACAGCGAAGTAACAGTAACTGTAGATGATCTATTGGTCAGCTCAGTGTTCGTACCTAAGATTGATGAAGCAATGAACCACTACGATGTGCGTTCTATCTACTCATCAGAAATGGGTAACGCTCTAGCTAACGCTGCTGATAAGAACATCTTCGCCACAATCCAACAAGCTTCTGAAACTGCTTCTGGCGGTGACCAAGCTGGTTACTGGGCAAACGGTGATTTCGCTTCTGGTGCTGCTGGTAAGATTGCGCTAGACGGTGCTGACACTGGTACTGACGTATCTGGTCAAGAGATTGTAAACGGTATCATCAAGTCTCTTGAGACTTTCGATGCACACGATGTAACTGGTGAGAAGTATTGTGTACTTAATCCAGCTATGTACTACGCATTGATGGGTACTGATACTACAGCTATGAACCGAGACTTCGGTGGTAACGGTAGTGTTGCTGGCGGTAACGTACCAACTGTAGGCGGTGTTAAGATTTATATGTCTAACCACCTACCAGCTAGTACAACTACTGACACTCCAACTCCGATTGCTGCTGCTGATGGCGGTTCAGATCGTGCTGCATACAACGCATCATCTGCTGTTAAAGGCTTGATCTTTACTAAAGACGCTGCGGCTACTGTTAAGCTACTAGACCTAGGTGTTGAGTCTGAATATCAGATCGAACGTCAAGGTACTTTGATGGTTGCTAAATACGCGATGGGACATAACGTTCTACGTGGTAAAGCTGCTATCTCACTAGTATAGTAACGTTTTATGAGAGCACCCCTTCGGGGGTGTTTCTCTTTATTTTTTCATTGAGGTAAATATGACAACTCCAACAACACAGCTTCAGGCTGTAAACTCTATGCTCTCGACCATTGGCGAAGCACCAGTCAACAGCTTAAGTTCTGGTTTAGTTGATGCTGAAACGGCTGAGACTGTACTCAATGAAG
>Ga0208303_1000431_pt1 | contig 17350 bp, 34 predicted proteins | sample CB_VirMetaG_2_FD_184537 | JGI IMG/M metagenome (GOLD analysis project Ga0208303, IMG submission 184537) | Freshwater to marine saline gradient viral communities from Chesapeake Bay - CB_1504_2 Viral MetaG (SPAdes) (version 4) | ecosystem: Environmental > Aquatic > Marine > Coastal | place: USA... | reverse complement strand
ATGGTGGGTTTGCCTTATTGAAGATTTGACCCGTCCCCGTAAATGAGCCGGTAGTGGGGTTGGACGGTGTGTGTGTGATGTTGTAGAGGGTGATTGTGTGTATAAGTCAGAGTGGTTTGTTGCCACGCTTGCGATTGCATGACCTGTGAGATTTTGCGAGAGGTGAGTGGTGTCCCAGTTCTGGGTAAATGTGGTCTGCTTCCCATGGGTCGCCGCCCCTAGGCCCCTCCCCACAGAGGTGACATACCCCCCCAGGGGCCGTCACTAGTTTTGCTTTCTGTTTATAGTTTCCGCCGTACAGGAATTGTTTCTTTGCTTTGCGTCTAGGTGACTTTGATGGTTGTGTCTTGCGTCTGTGGTCTGGGCAGTACGACTGTGGGGATAGGGCACCACAGGTGAGGCATGGCCTGGGGAACCCGTACGTAGTCATTTGTTTTTAGATTGCGGTTAGTTGTTGTTGTGATACCTGCCGGAGTAATCCTGAGTTGTCCCAGTCGACTGGTGTGCCGATGTCCCATGCTAGTGGTGCTGGGATGTAACCGATGACGTCGACTAGGTTGTCTGGGTCTGTGTGTGCATACGCTAAGACGATGACACGGTCGAGTGTGACGTAGTCTTCCTTGACCAGCAACGGGTTGTGTGGTGACCGTATGCGTTTGACCTCGATGTTCACTCCGACGTCTGGTTCGTGTTTGTGTAGGTGGTGGTGTGTGGCGGGCCACCATGAGGCGTGCCAGTACCTGTTGAACGCTTTCGCTGTTGCCAGTTCGCATCGTGTGGAGGCGTACATGGCGACAGTGTTGTCTTCCATGCGGTCACTGTTGCGGGCGTACGCTGGGGCGTCACCGCGGCCGGTGTTCATTTCGTTGCGTTTGTCAGCGACTAGGCGTGCGAGTACTAGGTCTGAGTCGTTCAGTTCGATGGTGGCCATGGGTCACTTCTTGAACAGTGGTGATGCTTTCTTCTGGTACCAGACCTGTTGCTTCCTGATCGCATCCTTGTCTTGTGCTTTGGCCAGGTTGGCACGGTACTGGTCAGCCAGTTTGAGTACTTTGGTTGGGTCAGTCATTGTCATCCTCCAATGTGTTTAGGTAGTTGTCTATGTAGTTGTCGCCCAGGTAACGTCTGATGATGTGGTCAGCCATGAGTGCTGAGTCAAGGAAGTTGTCGAGGTCGATGAGGTCCTCGTCAGAGAGTTTGCGCTTGCCGAGGGCGTGTTGGATGATGAGGTCATTGGCGAACCATGCGACGGCACTGGACTCACCAAGGTCGGCGATACGTGACAGGCGGGTGTAGACCTCGAGGTGCAGTTGGTCACCTAGGCCCCATTCGTCTGGCATGTCGTCTGATGCGATCGCGGTCACAGTTTGTACACCGTTCCCGTGTAGTCAACCCCTTGTTCGAGGATGAGTGTGGCAAGGCCTGGTACTGCTTCCTCACCTGCAATTAACCTGAACCAGTTGGAGCCGTTGTCCATGGTTGGTGCCATGACCAGGAACCGTGATGTGCCCCGTGGTGTGCAACCAAGTTCCGTAATACGTAAATGGTGGAAATGCCCGTGTACAAGAATGTTGGCGTCGGCGACTGGTTGGTGTCCGAACGCTTGTTGCCTCCACCATGTGGCCATGAGGTCTGGGCGTCGTGCCTGATGCCCGTGAGCGACTCCGAGGATGTGGAACCCGTCACCGAACACGTCGATTGCGAGTGACTCATCATGGGTTTGTGGTTCGACGAACTTCCAGCCGTGACCTGCTTCCTGGGACAGTCTGGCGATCTGGCGGCCGATGAACACTCCCCAGTCGTCTGTTGGTGTGCCGATGGCTTTGCCGTTCATGCGGAACTGGCAGTGGTTGGAGCCGACTGAGGCGTAGGTGATGTCTGTTGCGTACTGTGCAACACGTTTCATGGTTTGGTATGCGAGTGTGGTCGCCAGGTCCACCTGGGCCATGATGCTCAGGTCGTTGGAGTAGTTCTGTTGTGGGGCGTTGGCGTTGTAGAAGTTCTCGACGGTGTCGCCTAGGTCAGCGAATATGACCTTCTCTGGTTTCTCACGTTTGACCTGTTCGATGAGGCGTGCCTGCATGAGGGCCACACGTTCCAACAGGGTGTTGGTGTCGCCTCGGAAGTCGACCTTGCCGACCTGGAGGTCTGACCAGAGGATGACTAGGGCGCGTGGGTTAGGTTTGCCTAACTTGACTGGCTTCAGGTTCTTCTGTGCCTCAGCGATCAGCATGGGCAGGTCGATGTCTGTGGCTTTGCGTCGGAACGTGAACCGGTATGAGGTCAACCAGACGAGGTCCCCATCCTTCTGTTGTTGCCAACGTGATGTGCGAACCGGTGGTATCACCTCGATACCCTCAGGGTCTAGACCGGCGTCGCGAAGGAACTCATCGAAGTTCTCTGGTTCGTTGTCGTACCCTGGCGTGGTTGCGACACCCTCAGTGCCGTCGAACTCGACACCTGGACGGAAGTTCTTGGGTGCCTGCGCCTTCGGCGCTGGTTTGAGGTTTTCCAGCATCAGCCGATGAGCCTACATGAGCATTCGTAGGCGCGGTGTTTGCGAACTGAATTGGCTGACACCTGGATGCCAAGTTTGTTCAGTTCGGCAGTCAGCACGTGGTCTTTCCATGCCTCACGGTTCAGTAGGGCCTCCATGAGGACTTCTTGGTCGCTATCGGTCAGCCCGTCGAGTATTGTCCTCAGTTTGCACGGTAGGATTTTCACTGGAGGTTTCAGGTTCTCAAGCATTCAGGGCTCCCTTCTCTTTGTCACACTATAGCGAAAGTCTCAACCTATAGAAGAATGTCGTCCACCGGTGTGTCTAGTGCCTGCACCATGATGTGTGCGCCTGCCTCATGGAAGTCGTCGTACAACTTGTGTGCGCTTAAGGCGATGACCTGGGCGTCATCATCCCACACACCTCCATCGCTCATGGAGTCACAGATTGCCCTGACCAACTTGTCCACGTCAGGTGGCACTATCGGGAAGAACCGTTTCGTGCGACTAATCGACTTCGGTCGCTCCAGGTAGAACCACACGGTCAGTTCCACAGGCCCTGTGAGTGGTTTCTGATCAAACTCGGTCATGTACTCACTGGCGACAGTCGTGACTGCTTTCCTCCACGCGGGAAGGTACTTTGACGCCTCGATGAACCTGCCACCTGACGCCTTGTTCCCTCCGACGTAGCGCTTCGACCCCTGAGGTGCAACACGCCCTGGGACGAAGAACTCGAACATTAGAACGGCGCGTCGTCAGCGCCTGGGATGTCCACAGTAGGCCACACGTTCGACACGGCCGCATGACCGGTCTTGGACTGTGGGCTGTTGCCCTTGTTCACGATGGTGATGTCGTCGGCGCGAACCTCCAGGCTCATACCCTTCGACCCGTCACGCTTCTCGAACCGTTTGGTCTTGAGTCGACCCTTGACCTCGACCAGGTCACCCTCATGGAACCCTGCAGGGCCGATGACATTGAAATAGTCAGCGCCTACCTTCTCCCACTCTCCAGCGTCATTCTTCCTGACCTGGTTGTGTGCGATGTCGTAGACGATGCCCCAGTCGAATGACTTGACGCCGTTGACGTAACCTTTGAACTCCACCTGAATCATGGTGTATCCCTTCTAGTAGATGAACCCATCATAACCAGCACGTCTGACATCTGCCAACACATGTGATGGGGCGACACAGTCTTCGTTGCCGCACAGTCTGATGCCTGGGAGTATCGGTTCGCCGTCGTCGTCGACGGGTGTGATCTGGTCAGGGTCGAAGTATCCATGCCAGGGAAGGCATTTGCCGTGTGCCGTGTGAACGGTCTGGACCTTCCTGGCCCTGCACGATGAGCACAGACTGGTCTTGTTTCTGATGGTGTTGACGGTCCACTCGAAGCCGCAACGCTCACAGGTGATGACGGGCATCATCCTAGGGTAACTGAAATGTCGTGGAACTGCAGAGGCCCCCACCGAAGTGGAGGCCGCTGGGTCTGTAGGATTATCGGTTGCTAGGGTCGATGACCTCGTAATCAATCATGGCCATCACCGCGTCCCAAAAGTCCCTCATGGACTCCCCTGGCATCTTGGTCTGAGCCATGACCCCAATTCCACTGATGCCTCGAGAGTCGTGTCCATTCTTCCAAACGTAGGGTTCTGGTAAAGCGCACTCGAACTCATACTCATCAAAGAACATTTTCTCGGACCAGGTTGCACCTTGCTTTGCTAGCAGTTTAGTGACCTGTGTCTTGGTTGCCATTTGACTATCCCTTCTCTATATGTCAACTACTATACAGTAAGCCAAGGCACCTGTCAACTCCACGGCGTGTCACTTACAACCGAACTCACCCTCACGACACTCCCAATGCTCACCAATGTCATGCATAGCCTTCACCCAAGCCCGTGCATCAGGCACCTCAGCCGGTCCCTTCATCCCTCGAGTCACCCCAGGGATACCCAGAGGGTCACGCTCAGGGAACGGCTCATCATCCCAACCATCCCTGTTCAACCACGTCGCGGGATACGGGATGAACTGCTTCGGAGGCAGGTTGGGGTCATTCGCTAACCTCATCACACCATCCATGATCACCTGAGGGTCGCCCACACGTTGCACCGCTTTGTAGAACGCCTTCCTCGCCTCACCCTTCTGCAGATGCTTCGGGTATGACTCCCAGAATGAATCGAACAACGCCTTGTAGTTCTCTGGTTCTAGTTCAGTGGTTCTAGTTAGTGGGACAGTGGTGTCCCTACCTGGCGACACGGGTGTCCCTACCCTAGGGACAGTGGTGTCCCTACCCCCAGGGATACGTCGCAATGTATAGACATTGGATATATACCCATTGCCAGCCTTCCTGTGACTCTTGACCACGGCACCGATGGTGATGAGTTCCTCGACGGCACGGTCGACAGATTTGACGTGGCATCTGGCCCTGGCCGCGATGAGGTCGCGTGACGGGAACGCCTGCAAGGTGTCGTTGTCGGCATACCTGGCCAGGATGGTGTACACCCTGACGGCGCGATCAGACACGTCAGCGTCAGTCACCCACTCTGGGACGATGCTGAACCTGATGTCAGCGTCGATGCTGTTTCTCATTTCCCCTCCATCTGCAATCTAGTGATTGCCGCTAACAGTTCGGCACCCAGTTCGTAGGGCACCATTGCTTTGACCGCGGGTGTTTCCATCCCCTGAGTCCCAGTCTTGGAACCTCGAGGCGCTGACACGTGACACGGGTCGCCGTTCTTGCAGGCCAGTCGAGGTGACCAACCTGACACCCCCCCCCATAGGTCTGTCGGCTTCATCCTGAAGTCGCCATAGGCACAGTAAGTGATTGTGCGACGCTCCAGGTCAGCCACCACTGGGAGTTTGCGAAGCATACCTCGAGGGTTCTCCATCAGCCAACCAAACCGCGGGTCTAGGTCGCGAATCAATTCAACCGTGTGTGCAACCAGGTCTTGTGCATCAGACGCCTGTTGTGTCTTCGGTATCCCTGGCGCGTGCCAGTGTCGACCAATCGATGCCACTGAGAAGGATGTGCAAGGTGGTGACGCCCACACGAAGTCAGGGCGACCATACTGCTCCACTAGGTCTGCCGCTTTCAGTGTGCTGATGTCGTCATAAAGGTCAGCATCGAACTGAGGGTCATTCTCGAACCTGATGACACGATGACCAACATCAGCGAATGCCTGAGTCGAGGAACCCGTGCCAGCGTAGAAGTCAAATATCAGCATGGAGTGACCTCATCGCTATCTGTAGTTGCCGGTCAGTGAACTCATAAGTCGGCCGTGTCGACTCTCTCACCGCGACCGGTGTCGGAGGCTCAGGGTTCTCCAACCGCCTCCACGCCCAATAGTCCTCACCGCGTCGCCGAATGCGGTCATTGTCCCACTGTGCCACCGGATGCCAGAAAGCCTCCAGGTGCAACACCGTCAGGTCTATCCCCAACTCATCAGCCCAATCCACCATCGCTGTTCCCTTCTCTAGAACGGTATGTCATCCTCCACGGTTTCCACCTTGCCACCGTCGGAGGTCAAACGATACCACCTACCAGAAGGGATGTCGCACACAGGATTGTGTGTTGCCTGCCATGACCTCAGTTTGTGACCATAGTGTCTGGCCTTCTCAGCCATGTCAGCATCTGACTCCATGGCCCCGTTCCATAGGGCACAAACGAGGACGATGTTTGTGACATCCTGCTCACGCTGTTTCGAACCACCGGCCTGACGGTTCTTCCGATGATGAGGAACCAGGTCTGTGTCTGCCCCACAGTGCCAGCACCACTGATCGCGTGCCCGCAACTGTTTCAGAAGCGCTGGTTTGAGTGCCACCACGTCAGCCTATACTGAGGAAGGGCCTGGATGGTTTCGACCGGCACAGAAACCGCTGACGCGACTGTGACGGGACCTGGGTTCGACTCCCAGCAGGTCCACTACACATTCTCTGACGAGTCGAGTTCGTTCAACCACTCCCAGAACGCCTCATCACTGTCGAACTCACGGTCACTCATAAACGCATTTCAGCCTGGAGCAGTTTCGCTATCGTCGCGTTCGCCATGATTTCAGACTCGATGACCCGCAACTTCATCCTGATACGGTTCACAGACGCCTTGGCCAGATCACGTTCTAGTTTCTGCTCCGACGTGTCTAGCGTCGCTTGTGCATTTCTCTCAGCAACTGACCCTCCAGCGCTAAGAAACGAATGAGCCTGTGCCGTGTCCAATCGATGTTCAGCCTCAGCCAACGCATTTTCAGCCTCATGTAAAGCATCTACGCCCTTCCTATTCGTCGATGTCAGTTCTTGTAACGCTTGAATCACTTCTGACGGTTGCAATCAGCACCTCCACTCTCTCACTGAGGACCGCCTTCCAGAACACAACGTCCTCGAGGTTGCCACGGTCACTCGATTCCTGCAATGCCTGAGCCACTTCCTTCACCGAGGCTAGAAGGACTCTCCATTCGTTGGGCACGTTGCTTTACCTTGTCTAGTGTTGGCTGGTCTGCACCGGCACGTTTCGCTTCACTCCATAGTAGACGTAGCGCATCGACATCGGACATGGCGTCAGCCTCGGTCACCCAGTCGCGTGCCTGATGCCGTTCGACCTTCTCCATTTCTTCACGTGATGGCCGTTTGGTTCCAGTGAACTCTCCACCTAGGTCGCTGATGGCGCGGCCAATCGCTGACGTGGCACAGTTTTCGATATGGCTGACACGGTTGACCGGTGACGTGTCTGGGCGTTCCTCGGCGTAGTCCACGGTGACCGGCATTGGGTCATCGCGATCAGTCCACACTGACGCTTTAATAATGATTTGCTGGTCCTCGAAGTGGACGATTTCTGTGTGGATGCGACCCTCTGGGAAGCGCTTCCAAAATAAGTCCAACCGTTCCGCAACGGTGGAGTACTGTGACAAGTCGAATCTGGCCATTACTGTTTCCCCTTCTTGATAACTAACCATGGGGCACCTTTACCCCTGGACTGTCTAGACGTTACACGTTCACCGGCGATAAGACCATGACGGGCTGACCCCATCACACCCAGCACCTCCGACTTCAGTGCCATCAAATCCTTTTCAGCATCCTCGAACGCCAACTGTGCCTGGAGCAGTCTGGCACCCAGGTCACCCAACTCGATTTCGTCATCGGTGATGTCAGGGTTCAGTTGCCGTTGTGCCTCATACGTGGACTTGGACCCGTCCCACATGGGTTGTACATGTTTCTGTACATGCTCCCAGAACCGTTTAGCGTGTGAACGTTGGGCGTCGACCTCGAACTGATCCCACTCGATATAGTGTTCTTCCCAGTTCCAACCAGCGACACCTACGATGACACCACGCTCCAGGTGCATCACATCCATGTAGTGCAACACCTGGGCACGGTAAGCCGGTGGCACTTCGTCCCAGAATGACCTGGACGTTTTCACCTCGACAACAATCCATTCACCTGTGTCACGGTTCTCAGCGACCGCGTCAGGGTTGGCGTGCATGAAACGGTACTCAGGGTGACGCCATGTCCCCGTCAGGTACACATCCCATTCAGGGTTCTCGGCCTGCCACATTTGCAGGATTGGGTTCTCGAACGCGTTGCCGAACTTGACCGCCCAGTTGTCCAGTGGAGGGTCAGCGATTTGCCCTGTGCGCTTGCACCACAGTTTGAATGCTGACTCCCACGGGTTCAGTCCCATGATGGTTCCGATTTCTGAGCCGCCGATACCGTCAGCACGTAGGGCGTGCCATTCCTCAGACCTCGGTTCAGGCATCCCCAACCAGATTGCGTCGTTGAATACGTCTGTCACTGTTTCGAACTCTCTTTGTTGTCCCATACCATGGAGTCTATGAGTCACCGCCGACAAAGACCACTAGACAAGTTCAACATTGAACGTGAGAAGGTCGAGTCGACACCGTGCGAGTCTATGCCTGACCTGTTCTTCCCTGAGGACCTGCCTGCAGGTGGCACACGAAAACAGGCCATCCAGATGGCCAAGCAACTGTGCGCTACTTGCCCCATCCAAATGGCCTGCTTCGAGTACGCCATCACGGCAAAGGAACGGTTCGGCATCTGGGCCGGAACGTTACCAAGCGACCGATAGCAGGTCACTGAGGTGACCAGGCACTGAGTGTGTCAGGTCCTCCATTAGACCTTCCCAATCGTTGCCTTGTACACGGAACGCCTCGGACTGTTGCGCGTACACGATGACAGTCCACATGGGGTCGAGGTGTGAGTCGAAGAAGAACTCCATACTGAGGTCAGACATCAGCCGTCCTCCCACTCAGGGTCATCGGCGAACTGCCAGGTGAGGTGATCGCGTAGGTCCCGCGCCTGCTTGCGACTCAGGATGAGGAACCCTTTATCGTCGATGGTCCACGGGTCATCCAGCATGACCTTCATTTCCCTACCGTCGAACTCTGCTAGTGCTGACATGTCAGTTTCCCTTCGTGATGTTGTATGACGCCCAGGCTAGTAGACCCAGGCCGATGAGTGTGGACCCATTGATGACGGCCAACGGGTTGACCATCCCAGGTAGCAGTGTGAACAGGGCACCTGCCACGAACACAAACCACCACCTCATGCGATTACCGCCGCCAGCGCTAACACCATGGCCAGATTGATGACACCTGACACGAACAGGCTGATGGTGATGAACCGTGACTCAGTCCAATCCTGAGTCCAGAACGCCTGACGCTTGTGCTGTTTCAGTAAACGCTCCGACTCTTTCTTCGTCATGCGCTTCTGTGCGAGGACCGCGTCGACGTGACCCTCCCACATGAACTGCACCTTGTCGAAGAACCTGGCGTCCTCAACGATGGCACTCAGTAGGTAGCGTGGGATGGGCTGACCCTCATGTGATTTCCACCATCTGATGATGTCGTCAATCTTCTCTTGGTCAGCAATTTCTCGTTGCTTGTAGTAGCCCATGGTGGACTCCCTTCTCTTTAGGTAGTCCTCACAATAGCGTGTAGTGTAAGCAGTAGACAGTAACAAATGGTTACATTTTGATAACGGAGGATGTAAGATGGTAGACATGCAAACTTTTGATTTCCACGCCTACGACTCGATGACCATTGAACAGTTGTCGGCAGTTCGTGACCAAGGCCTCCAACGTGTCGACAGTGTCACCAAGGTCATGCGCGATCACGTGCGACGTGAACACGCCGAAGGCACACCCATCCTCAAACTGGCCAAGCGGGCCGGTGTCACACGCCCAACCATCTACGCCTGGTTGTCAGAATAAAGAAGGGCCGCCCTGGATGGTGGAAAACAGGGCGACCCTAGAACGGAAAACCAGAGAGAAGGAACAACCGTTCGTCTACTAGCCTACCATCTACTGGCAGGAATCACACTGAAGCAAATCCATGGGGTCCACAGGGATTTCATACCCTCCGACCACGTCACGGTCACTCACTGACGGGCACACGGTCATACTGCAACACTGAGGTGAGCAGTGACATGACAAGGGCCAGAGAAGACACAGACAACACATTCAACCAGTCGACCTCGAGGATGCCCGAGGCTCCAATCGAAATGGTGGCCAGTGCTGTTTGTGCGAAAGTTTTGATTGCACGTTCGGTCGCGTAGGCGTGGAACTTCTTCAACTTATCCATCATGGTTATTCCGTTTCTGTAGGTGGTCATCAGCAACAACGCCCCCAGTATAGGTGGCGATTACCAGAGTGATCAGGGCGACCCCTCCAGTGATAAGGTCGACCGCACCCATTCTATCGCCCCACACTGCCAGGGCACCGAGAACAACCATGGCGACACCAATGCCCCAGGATGCTCCCACGTAGCGTCGACGAATCTTCCAGTTAGGGTTGGACCTCATGATGTCATCACCGCGACTAACGGGCTGACGATGGCGGCCAGGAAACCGAAGATGCCGATGACCTGCCACATGCGTTGCTCCAGTTTACGTAGCCGGTTCTCATGGTCCTCGATTTTGGACTCACTATCTGGGAGGGCGTTGGCGATCTTCTCAAGCAGTCTGCCCTGCCGTTGCACTTCCTGGTAAATGTCACGCATTGAAACCCTCACTGTGGCCGTGTCTGTGTGTTCCTCGGTCATTTCAGGTTCCTCCGAAAGTTGAAGAACGCCTGCAGTCGCGGGCTCAGAGGTGTAGGGATACGACGCTTAGGTGCTGGTTGCTTCGTGGGGCGCTCCACAGGTGTCACAGGTTCAGGGCGTGGGTTTGGTTCGACGGGTTCAGGTCTGGGTGTCGGCTCCACAGGCGTATCCTCGACAGTGTCCTCAGCCTCAAGGAACGGAACAGGGTCTGTCGTGTCACCGAAGCGCCTCGAGGTCCTGACCTCCCAGTGAAGGTGTGGGCCAGTCGACGCCCCAGTGTTCCCAGAGTATGCAATCACCTCACCGCGTTCCACCTTTGCACCCTTGGCAAGGTGTGAGGGTTTCTGCAGGTGATAGTAGACCGTGTGAATGTTGTCGGCATGTTTCACAATCAGGGTGATGCCACCGCTAGGGCCGTTGCCTTTGTGAACGATGACCCCGTCAGCGGGTGCCACTAAGGGTGTGCCGGTAGGCAATGCGACATCGACGCCGTGGTGGAACGATTTACGGCCGGTGATGGGATGACGTCTGGGACCGAAGGGACTACGGGCATTGATGGTGTAGCCCTCAGGCCACGGTTGCTGGAGCGTCACGGCTCAGACCGCCACTAGCGCACAGAAATGCGACTGACACTCCACACCACAGGGTCCACCCTTGCAATCATGTTGGGTCTGACACCACGGGCATTTGCGATCACTCACTCGGAACCACCACCCAATCCCCAGCATCCTCATCCCAACTGTAACTGCCCTCGTCAGTAGGGTAAGGAACCGGCGCAACCCACAGGCAAGTGTCCTCATCCAAAACCCACGACTCAAAAGGCTTAGGCGGAATAAACGCCCCATCAGTTCCCTTGTCAGGGTCGAAAGTGAAACCGATACCGGCATAGTTGAATCTCAGCGCTTTCCTTTGGTCCTCACTAGGCATACCATCGGTGTAGTGGACACCGCCATAGGTGTTGTAAGAAGTCTGCCGGTAAATATCGCCGGTGCGCGCGGTCAGTTCCGCTTCCAGCCCGTCATCTTCCTGCCTGCCTACAGTCACGAAGACCACAACATTGTTTTCATCTAGTTTTGCGAAGTGTGCCATTAGCCTATTGTCACCGTTTCCGAAGTAGTTGAAGTAGCCGTCACAACGTAAACGTCTTTTCCGCTGATAGTGGAGTTGGTTTGAGTGACACCAGCAGAGAACGAAATTGGTGTCCCTGTGGGGACTGTGAACACAACGAGCCCTGACCCACCAGCACCAGAGTTTGCGCCCTGTGAACCACCACCGCCACCGCCCGTGTTTACAGTTCCACTCGTAGCCGTAGTGCCTACCGCTCCGGCTCCACCTCCGTCAGTTGCCCCTCCGGCAGTTCCAGACTGCTTAGCCCCTCCACCTCCACCGGCACGCCCAACAGAAGAACCCGTGATAGAAGAAGAAACACCTGAACCGCCGTCACCACCAGACGAGCCACCGCTAGGAGGGCTCTGCCCCACTGAGCCAGCCCCTCCACCACCACCGGCAGGATACGTGCTTGACGCGTTTCCTGCCCCACCAGCGAACCCCTGCCCAGTCGCGCCCACCCCTCCAGGTGTGCCAAGTGACCCACCACCACCAGACCCACCAGTAAGAGGAAGGTAATTGGTGGCCCCAAACGCGCCACCCCCACCTCCACCAATCGTGGCAATCTGGGCAAAGATTGAAGCGTTACCGGCAAGCCCTGGATTAGTTGCAGTGACCGCAGGCCCACCAGCCCCAACAGTCACAAGATAGGTGCCAGCCCTCAAAGATAAAGCAGCCTCAGCGCTTGCCCCACCGCCAGAGTTTTCCCCAGAAACGTTGCACCGGTATCCTCCAGCACCGCCTCCTCCACCAATTTGACGCCCACCACTAGCCCCACCAGCAATAACCAAATACTCGACTGGAAAAGTTTTCAGCCCAGGACCAGACATCAGGTTTCCGCGAGCAAAGTCGCGGATACTTGACCGGCTCATAGAAGTAACAGCCATTAGTCGTTACCCCCTTCTAGATGGTTACTTCAGCACCGAAAGCGTTGATGGACAACTCCGACGCTGTTCCTGCCGCGGCGACCGATAGGACATCAGTGGCCTCCATCGTAATGCCCAGAGTCAGTGTGGTCGAGTCATTCGCGGCGACCGGCACGTCGTAAGCCAGATAGTGTTTGTCACTGATCGCGTCACCCTCAGTTCGCAAAGCCAGACGGAACGTGTCAGCCGAGGATGCACGGTTCGCAATCACCACAGTGCTGATGACAGTGTCAGTTGCGGACGGGCACGTGTACAGAGTCGTCAGAGTGGACGACGTCAGGTCCAACTGTCCAAGTGTCTTGTATGAGGTAGCCATGTTTCCTTGTTTCTCCTATGCACCCATGAGCAGGAAGGTCTGCTCAAAGCCTATGTCAGCACCGCCAGCGCTCACCCAGGAACTGCCGGTGTAGTACTCAAACGCGTCAGTGTCTTTCAGGAACCTGAACTGGCCTTCCTGAGGTGACGCGATCGCTGACCCAGCCGCGGCCGAGTTCGCGAACACAGGGATTACCTGAGCCTGGAGGAATGTGTTGACTTCCTCAGCGGTCAGAACAGCACCGGCCGTGAATGTCTTTACGCCCGCGGGAACGGCCACAGATAACTCCTTAGAACGCTAGATGGTCTGAGTCTAGGATACCAAACAGGGCGTCATCCAACACGAGGAACGTCCAGTCTAGTGAGGTCACACCAATACTAACCTCATGCCTGTTCTGGTCTATCTTGTGGTCAATTTTGATAATCTGCCCGTACTGTTCGATGGGGTCACCCAGGCCGTTGGGTGTGAACTTGAATAGTGTGATGTCGCCGAGTTCCAGGCCGAGGACTGTGGCCTTGTCGCCCACACTCAGGTTCCTCAAATTGATGATGACCTTCTCGACACGGTACTCAGGTGTCCCATACTTCTGCACTGTGAAGTTCGCCAGGTTCCCAGCCTGCTCCACCGTCGACAACAGGGTGCTGATCGAGGTGGATGTCACACCGAACGTCGTCCGAGAACCTTGGTTCAGTGCCGTCGCTGACCCCACAGGCGTCGACACCACTGCCGTGTTGAACAACAACTCAGTACCGTAGGACACCTCGACCCTCGTGTACTGGATACCGGTGCCGTCGTCAGCGAACGTGGTGATGGTGGTGGAGCGTGGTGTGGCGTCTGACCGGTCACGGAAGAACAGTTGCCCGTTCTTGCCGACAAACAGTTGCCCGTTCTCTGACGCCTCCACCTTCTGCAGATACTCGAGGGCGTTGTCGCCAGCGTCGAACACGTCAGCACCCAGCGTGGAAAGCCCTGTGTCAATGTTGCGGTCAGCCTCAGGCCAGTTCACTGACTCCATGTCCAGCACGGCCGTCACACGGTCACCTGTGGCTTGTGGTGTGGCAGTCCCAGCCGTCAGGGTTTGTCGCGCCAGTAGACCCATTTCGTCTGTTGCAATGAACGATGCCTTGGACCTACTGTCAGGGTCATAGTCGAAGTTGTAATCCTGGATGACACCGATGAACTGTTGGATACCGTCGACGGTCACCTTGACTCGACGTCTGGGGATGATGTCACCGAACAATGGTGACGGTGTGTAGTTGGGGTCGAACCGTCTGTCCTCGTTGTTCAGTGTGATCGCGAACCGGCCAGGTTGGAACCGGTCTAGTTCACGGTTCTTCCCACGGGCGATGGAGGCATTGATGAGCGCTGATGATATGTCACGGAACACCTCACCACCTAACTCTGAAGTATCCAGCACACCGTAGACGGGGTCATCGAGGATGAATCCTTCGGTGGCGCTGATTTCGACAACAGTCGCCATGACTACTGCCTAGCCGAAGCAAACACTGGGGCCGCGTAACGGTCGTACTGGAGCAGGATGTTGTAGATTTCGTCACCCAACTGTGCAGGGTCAGTTCCCATCCCAGCGTTCACAGTGATTTCATACTTCCGTTGGTCAGCCGGTTGACCGGTACCTAGACCAGGGAAGCCACTGATGCCCTGTTCGAACTGGAATCGTTGTGCGCTGATACCCTCGGGCGAAAATGGTGCCATACCGAACAGTCGCTGAGGCATGGCCTGACCGGTTCCGAAGTCCAGTCCTTGTGCCCCTCGACCACCGAACCGTCTGTCAACAGCACCTAGCGGGAATGACCCTGGGCCACCTGTGAAGTTCTTAGGTGTGAAGGTCATATTGTCAAACTCGTTCTGGATGAGTCCGAGTTCGCGACGATACTCCTCGAGTGGGACGATGTCTGGAATAGCGGCAGAGAAATCGACACGCGCCATCTTCGTGAACCCTGTGCCAAATGTGTCAGACCAGCGTTCCCCAACAGCGTTGATGGAGTCGACGATGATGTTCAGCATCCCCTGGAAGAACAGGATTACACCCTCAGCCATTTTCTTGGTAGCGACCTGGATGCCATACGTCACACGTGCCCACGTTTCATAGAACCCTGTGATGAAACCACCACTGGTTTTCACCTGGTCATCCACATTGAACAGTGCAATTCCGATAGCAACAGCACCGGCGATGAATGCGGCGATGACACCGAACCCTGAGAACAGGATGCCGAGGAACCCTGACGTGCCCGCCGCGGCGGTCGCACCGGCACCACCTGTGATGATTAGCGCCGCCTGCATCAGTCGGAGGATACCGATGAACAAGGCACCGGCAACAATCAGGGCACCGAACAGTTCACCGTTCTCAGCCAGAACCCCACTGAATCCCTCGAGGATGGGCGCTAGTTCTTCGATGACGCCTGACAGTACCGGCATGATTGCCTCAGCCACACTGAGAACAAGGGTCGCCAGATCACCGACCACAGGAATCAGCGGGATGAGTTGCTCAATGAACCCAGGCAGTTGCTCAAACAGTTGTTGGATGACTGGGGCCATTTCCTCAAACAGGCCGATGAGCGCTGGAGCCAACTGGTCAATCAGTGGACCCATTTCCTCAGCGAACGTCATCAGTGTCGGGGTCAGACCCTCACCAACAGAAAGCATTACATCGGTGAACCTGGACTTCATCAGTTCCAGTTGCGCGTTGAATGTTTCCAACTGCTTACTAGCGACACCCTCAGTCGTGCCACCGGCATCCCTCAGGCTTTGCTCATACTCGGCGATGGCCTCACTGTTGCCGAGTAGCGCCAGAGTACCGGCAAGGGTTTCTTCAGTGAACCCCAACTGGGTTAACGCGGCGCGTTGTTGCTCCACACTCAGATGGCCGATGGCCTGTTCCATGTCGCTGATGATGTCCGACATGTTGTTGAAGTTTCCCTGGGCGTCGAACACCTCAATGTTCATCGCCTCGAAACGGTCAGCGAAACGTAGAACACCGTTAGTCAAACCACGGATGGTTGCGTTGAAAGTGGTACCAGCCTCGGAGCCCTTGATACCTTGGTCAGCGAACACGGCCAGAACCGCGACACCTTCCTCCATGTCAATGTTCAGTGACCTCATCGACGCCGCGGCCTTGTTTGTTAGCGCCTCGGAGAACTGTTGCACTGATGCGTTCGCCAACGTGTTGGCCTTGACCAGCACATCAGAAAGGTCAGCCATGTTCTGCAGGTTCTCGGCACTGTCCTCACTGGTCAGACCCAACGCTGACTGAGCGTCAGTGAGAAGGTCTGTCGCCTGAGCCATGTCGAACATACCGGCCTGTGCAAACCTGGCAACGGTAGGCAGGGCGTCGATGGACTGTTGTGCATCCAAACCTGCAGACGCCAGGAAGAAGAATGACTCGGCCGCTTCGTTAGCACTGAACGTGGTTTGTTTCGCCACCTCACGTGCGGCGTCTGCCATGTCTGTGCGTAGCGCGTCAGACACGTCCCCCATGATGGCCAGCGACTTCGTCATTTCAGCATCGAAGTCAGCGAACGCCTTCACAGACATTGCACCGAACGCGGTGACCGCGGCAGTCGCCGCACCCAACGCGATGCCAGCGTTCTTGCCAAAGTTGGTTAGGGCCTTCTCAGCCTGCCTGATGCCCTTGTCATCGAACTTGCTGACGATAGGAAGACGAATTGGACCGCCAGCCATTACAGACCCCACATTCTAGAATCGAGTTTCTGGTTGTAATCCCTCATGAAGGCGTCGATGATAGACGCGGTCACTCGGATAATCCTCGGCCGTGACTTGAGGAACTCATCGTAGGCGAATCGACCAGCGACACCCTTGATAGGTTTGGCCCTATTCAAAGCGGCGATGAACTCGTCGCCTTGAGTAGTCACCCTGTGACTCATTTTGGCTGACGAACCACGACGTGTATATGTGCGGGACTGATTAGACCGTGCTGATCGCGGTCTGATACCAGCGAGTTCCGCATAGTTGAAACCGACACCGCGGGAACCACCGGTCACCTCGATGGCCAACAGGTTGTTCCATCCACCTGACTTACCGGTGGAGAACTTCACCTGGGGTTTGTTAGCGCCACGCCATTTTGTGCGACCACGGTGTGACATGGAGGGTCGACCGTCACGTCCTTGGATAGGTGGAGTCTTAGGAATCGCGGCGTGGATTTCTGCCACAGTGGGGCCTAGACCAGTCGCTAACTTCTGTTGCAGTTTCCGTGTGACACGGGCGTCTATCTGCTTGAGGTCACGAATGACTGCCTGAATTTCACGCCCGTCGATACGTGTGTCGATTTTCACACAGACTCCTAACCCCTAGCCTCCATTCTACCGTCGGCGGTGTCGAGAGTGCCTCTGTTGGTTCTGGGCACGCGCGATCATGTAGCGCTCCATGGTCCACAACATCCTGGGTTCTAACTCCAGAAGGTCCAGAGGGGATATGCCTGTTTCGACC
>Ga0208303_1000429_pt1 | contig 17393 bp, 21 predicted proteins | sample CB_VirMetaG_2_FD_184537 | JGI IMG/M metagenome (GOLD analysis project Ga0208303, IMG submission 184537) | Freshwater to marine saline gradient viral communities from Chesapeake Bay - CB_1504_2 Viral MetaG (SPAdes) (version 4) | ecosystem: Environmental > Aquatic > Marine > Coastal | place: USA... | reverse complement strand
TAACAGCTTTTTTAACTGATTTAACTATGCTTCCTAGTCCGTATTGTTGTCTGGGTTGTTGCATTCTTGATATTGCCATAATTTAAATATATTTACACTATTGAGCAGGCTTAGAAATCCTGTAATGTAATACTTTATTTGATTTTTGTATCTTCGTCAAGCGGTTTGGCATGCTTTGCAGGCCTATGACCTTGGTATAAATCATCATAAAAACTACCACAGTATTGAAACTCTCCAACATGTGTTATTACATCCATTACGTAGATATGAACCTTACCACCCATCTCACCCCATCTTTCACAAAAACCAAAATCTTCACCAAAATAACGTTTAGTCTTAGGGTCATGGATTGTGTCAAATAAGTTATACATATTATCTTTTTTTTCTTCTACACCATTAATGTAAGTGGGTTGAAATATTTCTAACTCAGGGTATTTTTCAATCATGCTGGTTAATACTTTTCTTTTAATTAACATACATCCTGTAGGAGCGTGAGTTACTTCTATAATACCTTTATCAGCTATAATGTTATTTTTATCTTTTACTTTTATTGGGTAAGTAAAGCCAGCTCTTGATAAATCTTGAGCAGAGGTAATTGCATCTTCTTTATTATTGACTCTTCTCCATATCTTATCCCAATCTAACATTTTCATAGGATAAGGACATGCTATAACATCACGATCTGCATCTAACATTTTTTCAATAGTAGAAAATTGAAAGTCGATATCTGAATCTATGAATAATAAATGAGTATAATTATCAGGGTGATTTAACATCTCAGCTACACATAAATTTCTACCTTGTGTAACTAAAGAAGATTTTAATAATGTAAAACTAACTTGTATTCTTTTTTGCATACACTCTTGTTGAAATTTTAAAACAGCTTGTGTGTAATGCATAGAAGTATCACTATGACAAGGAGTACACACCATTATTCTATAATTAGAATGTTTACTAGCTTCTGTTAAATTAATTGTGGTTACTTCTGAATCATCAGGTTTGTTAAACCATATAGGTTTATTGGGATTTTGCATTGATAGCTCCTTTTAAAAAATTGGTCCATCCATTGCCTATTTTATTCCAATTGTAATAAATGTTAACATAATGAGATTGTGACTCTATGTGATTATGTATTTGTGGATGATGTAAAGTTTTAGCTGCAGCTTCTATTCCATAAGCAAATTTAGAAGCTAGTCTTATATAATTATCATCATAAGGAACATACATTGGAAACTCTGCACCTGTTTCAAACAGTGCACCTAAATTAGTTGTGATACAATACAGACCACCTGCCATACATTCTAATAAAGATATACAAGATGTTTCTTCAAATATACTTGGATACACATACATATTATATTTATGCATGTTATCTTTAATATAACTATTAGGTTTATAACCTATGTAGTTTACATTAGGTAATTGTTTAGCTTGTTCATAAAGTTCTTTATAGTTATCATCATTTTTTTCCATAAAGTCCTTGCCATATACTTCTGTTGATGAATAAACATCTAAAGTAATTAATGGGTTCTTAACTAATTGCATAGCACCAAGTAAAACAGATAATCCTCTCCATGGTGTATTTTGATGAATGATTTTTATAGGGTCACCTTCTTTGTAAGGTTCAGCTTTTTTAATGTAATCTATACCATTTTTAATAACTACACATTTTTCTAATGGTAATCCAAACATCATTCTAAATTTTTCAAAAGTCCAATGAGAATTAAAAACATACCAGTCATACTTTTTATGATTAGATTTATCTTGAAACCATGGAGCTAAATTAGGTTGATCATATGAATTCTTTTGCCAAAGTATATTTACTTTAGTTGGATGCAATGGAATTTTTTCAGGTACAGATGTTGTAATCTGAACTTGATCTAATAATTTTTTATCTACGTATTTTTCTAAATACTCAAACTGTAATTCTGTTCCACCTTTAGGTGTTTGATTTCTTATTATCATTCATTGCTTTCTGTAAGAGGTTTAATCCTTTCGGGGATACCTGTACTGTTAAATCTTGAGCAATGTGCTCTGCAACTGTTTCAGTATTAGGATCCGCTATATCAGCTTCTTTCTCTGCTTCGTCTTTATATATTTTATTAGTTCTAGTATTTCTCAACACTACTGTTGTAGTACAATCTATTTTTAAAATATTATCATCCATTCTGTTGTGACCTGTCTATTAAAGCGTAACTTACAGCACCTGTTATTTCATTTGCTGTCCCCGCTTGCATCTTTATAACGTCCCCTGCTTCTAAATTCAAGGTATTTTTTAACATGTTAACAGTCTCTTTATTTAAGTCTTCATGACCAATAATAACATTACTACCCCCTGATTTTTTTAAAAATAAATCCGTGTCCACTGCACTAGCAGTATCATGAACTGCTTGAACCGTTTTTACAATTGCTACTGCGGAAGTTGCTACTGTTAATACTGTAGTTAAGTTAGTAGTTGTTAAATCAAATACTTCGCTTTTATATTGTATGGTCATGATAAAAAATAATTATATGTATCTTGCTCTTCTTTCAAGTCATTTTGAAATGAAAAATTAAGTTGATCTTTTACTGTAGCAATAGACTCTAAAATTTGTCTTTGATTATCTACTTCATATTCTTGTTTAGGTTCTGGTATATATGCAGTTACTTTAGCCATTATACTGTCATACTATATGTAGTGTTTTGATCAGCATCCATTTGTTGTAGTTGATCTAATTTCTGTTGATCCTCTTCGCTAAAGGTACCATATCCTAGATCAGAAAGTGCTTTTGCTTTTTCTAATGATCTCATTTGTATTAGCGCTGGCCCAACTATCTTAGCCATTAGATCATCTATATTACCAACTTGATCCTCTACTGGATCAGCTAAATTAGGAGCAAGTTCTTCTATAAATTGTTGAGAAGGTTTTATTTGAGGCATTATTCCAAAACTACCTACATTAGGTAATGTCATTATTTCTTCATCTTCATCATCTTCTGTTCTATTATATTTGTCTCTAATATCTAAATTTTCAAACGCAGCAGTTCCTCCAAATGGTAAACCGCTCAGACCAGACATATCATAAGTTGGTTCATTATATCTTTTACCAAAACCAAATTTTTGTCCAAGACCTCTAATTATATTTCCTAAAAATCCACTACCTGTAAAGAAGTCCATGATACCACCTCTACGACCAGCTCTTGCTAGCTCTGCTGGTGATACAACATTTCTACTATCAAAAAAACCTGGGTTAACTCTTTGGCCACCGCCTGCTGCAATAAATGAAGATCTTATATCTTGTGCTAATTGTGAAGGTTTTCTATCTACTCCAGGAGGTAATTGTGGACCTCCTCCTCCGCCTGTTCCACTAAATCCACTAAAGTTACCAGATTCTGCTGCACTCATTTGAGATCCAGATACATTTTGACCTGGGTCTGTTGATCCAAAACCATTTAAACTCATGATACCTGATGGTCCTCTGTTAGCACCACCTTTTAGTGAACCGTGTAAATCTTTTTTAACAAGTAAATCTTTTTCTGCTTTTGTAATATATGCTAATTCTGTTTCAGGATGATCTGGACTAGACTTCCATTTTACAGGAGCTGTAACTTCTTTTTGTTTACCAAGATAGTTCTTTACACCACCTTGTACTTCATAATTAATTTTTTTATCTACTGCCATTATCTACGTCCATCTGGTTTTGCATCTAATCTAAGAGTACCATAACGCCAGGTTTCTCCTACTGCATCGTTTTCTATTTTAAGTGCTACTAGTCTTGCTCTTGCACGAGTATCTACTTTATCAGTAGAAGACGTAATTGTAAAGGGTCCTAGTGGTGAACTAGATGCTGTGTTGTTTGGATAATCGTTTAATACTAATGTAATCTTAGTATTACCTGTTTGCACAGCAAAGTCAGGTATAAATCTTTTAACCGACATAATGTATTCACCATCTCCTCTAAAGTCTGCAACACCTGTTTGCATTCCTAGACCACTAGATCTGTTGGCTATATCATAGTCTCCTGATTGAATAAAAGCATTAATAGAAGTTGTACCAGATGAGTTTATTTGATCCGTTCCTATTTCGTGTTCATAATAAGTTGTTGCTCCATAAGTTGCTGTAACTCCTTGTATTGGAAAAGTAGGTAAACCAGTTTTATTATATTCAGTTGCATATGGTAAATCATATACACCAGTGTCAATGGAAGATGTTCTTGCTAGTGAAGAAGTAGTCCAAAGGTTTTCTGCGTAGTTGTATACAACACATCTATTAACCTGTTGTGAGTCATCCGTTGCATAAAACCAACTAATTTCATTATATAAACTATTATGTTCTGCATATACTAACATACTAGAGTTGTAGTTAATACCTAGATTATCTCCGTTTGTTGTAAAAACAAAATCTTCCACTAAGCATGGTATGGCTTTTACTGTACCATCAAACATAAAAAATCCACCTTCACCGGACATCCAAAATACAATACCATTAGAATAACTTAATGCGTTCTGTCCAATCAATCCACAGTTTGTACCCACTTGTCTAATACTAAATGTAAATGGTGGTCCAACAAATTGAATTACATATGCTGATGTGTCTGTTAAAACTAGCGTGTAATCTTTACCAGATACAGCTCCAATAATTTCATTACCTTTATCTAATCTAAAGGTCCCTGCAGTATTAGTTGCTGTTGGTTGATATACATTAAAATTTTCTTGGTCACTGAATCTTATAAACATTGGATCTTGAGTAGTAGAGTCTCCAATTGTTGTCTCTGTTCCAAAATGAAATACATGTCTATCTCTATCAGATACTTGAGTTAATCTTGTTTTAGTAGGAGCACCAGACATAATAGTTGCTCTAACGTTTCTAGCTGACGCAGCACCGGCATTCCATGTAAAAGTTTCTCCGTTGTGAATAGTTGCAATTAATATTTGACCAAAATTATCTAATGACCATAAACCTGGATCCAATGTTATAGTAGATGATATTGCAGACTCCCCCCATCCTATATAGTATTCAACAGAAGCTCCATTAGAGTGAGCCGATGCTCCTGTAACCGCTGCCCCTGAACTATGAGCTGTTCTAGTTCCAGAAACACCTCTTGTAATACCAGTTAAATTATTTCCAGATACTCCAGTATAAGAAATATATTCTGATCCTATTCTTATAACTCCACTTGTTGCAAAACCGCTTGTTGAAGTTAAAGCTATATCGGAACCTGAAGTACCATTAGTATCATCTGCAAGTGTTCCATTTAAAGTTGTTGATGGACTAGTTCCTGCAGCTGCTCTTGTTATTCCTGTTAAATCATTTCCAGATATTCCGGTATAAGAAATAAATTCTGCTCCTACTTTAATAGCTCCTGTTGTTGGAAAATTAGCTGTTGAAGTTAAAGTTATACTTGTACCACTTCCTCCAGTACCATTAGCATCATCTAACAATGCACCATTTAATGTTGTCGTAAGAGCGGAAGCCCCTCCCCAGGTAGCCGTACCCCAGCCAAGTCCAACTGTTTGAAATGTTGGTCCTATAATTACATAAGGATCAATTTGTGCAGAACCTGTTCCGGATGTACTGCCAGCTGAATTAGATGGCATAGTAATTTCAAAAGTGTTTGCAGTTTGATTTAATACTTCAAAACTATTATTAGTAAAATCAGTTACTGCATAACCAGAACCTGTTGGAACAGTAACTGATGAAAACGTTACATATCTTCCGTTTTGTAAACCATGCGATGTTTTGTTAACTGTTACTGTTGGAGATCCAGAAGTTGCATCAAAGGTTGCTCCAGTAATTACGTCATTATCTATTGGAGTAATATCAAAAAACTCACCTTCATAATATAAAAACAAACCCTGAGATGTACCTAAAGCTACATATCTGTCACCAGTAAGACTAGTAAAGGCATGTTGAGCACGTGTTACTCCAGGTAACGTAGTATTAGAATTTGTAAGTTGTGACCATCCACCTATTTTTTCTGGCAGTCCATATCTAAATCTAACAAAGTCACCGTCAACCCACTGAGATTCAGCTCCTGACTCTGTGACTTGTTTATTAAAACCTGGTTTAAACTTGAGTTGTTGTAGCATAATTAAAATATTTTAATAAATACTATATAATACATAGTATTTTAAATATATAGTAAATTTTATACTTTAAACCAACTATTTGGTGAAGGTAGGTTATGCTCAGATTTAACACCTTCTTTCATAGTAATCATAATATCTCCTGATATAGATATACGTGGTTTTTCTTTTGTATTTTTACCGGTTTCATGAAACATCATAGATGGAAATATAATTACATTACCTGTTTCTGAAGGATATTGAGCTTTACCGTAATTAGTATTATTCCACTCTGTAAAATAAGGATCTCTCTTTGGGATATTTAGTCCTACTTTATGTGCATCATCATCTAGTAAAAACAAGTTACCTTGTTCGTGAGCTTGTGGATAATAGACAAAACTAAAATGACTACTCATATGTCTATGATAAGAAATAAATTGTTCTTTATTAGATAAGGTAGCCCAAGACTTTGTTATATATATTTCAAATAAATTTAAATTATATTTTTGTGCTAATAAACAATCTTGAATTACTTTAGATAATTCAGTGTACAATTTATTAAATCTTTTATCTTTGTGTAGGTTGTCATCAATTGATTGTAATTCTTTTGGCTTTACATCTGTAGTTGTTGAATACTGAGAATTAGTTGGAGTAATATCTCTAAGTATTATTGGTACAATTTTTTTGTTTATGTCTTCAAAGTTTTCTAACTTAGTTATGTATATTGGATAACCAAACCATTTAGTAATGTTGCTCATAATTCTTTCTTTTTAATTAGTATACTAGATTACTTGTAAAAATCTATATTTAATTTCTCCATCACCACCGGCTGCTCCATCTGAAGCTGGAGACGATGGATGATGAGAACCACCTCCTCCTCCAGAACCTCTCGTTCCCGCTGTACCATCACCTGAAATAGGAGCTCCTGCCCCTCCAGCAACATTACCTGCGTATGAATCACCACCATCAAAACCAGCTATCGTACAGTTATCTCCACTACAGTTTCCAGTGCCTGTTAAATCTCCTGCTGCGCCATTACCAGAATCATTAAATGTACTTGTTGGACCTGAAGTGTTACTGGTTACATTTTGAACGCTGTTGTCTGAATCTGCAAAAATTCCTGAAGTAACTTCAGTTCCGTCAATAGTAGCTGTTCCTGCTGTTCCTGCTGTATTAGTTCTTAAAGGTCCCTGTACTCCTCCACCTGTTCCCGACGATCCTCCACCAGCACCTAAAGTAAATAATGATCCTGTTGTTGATCCAGATAAAGTTGTGTTTGTACCTGCATCCGCTATTCTTGGTTGACCAAAGTTTGCAGTTTGATTTCCTGGAGCACCACCGCTACCAATAGAATAAGTTATTGTCTCACCTTCAGTAACAGAAAATATTTTGTCAGATACATAAGCACCCGATCCACCTCCAGCACCTGCAGATTCTCCTCCTGCTTTATCATAACCTACACCACCTGCAGCTCCACCACCGCCACCTACAGCGTATTCAATATGAATTGCATTGTATCCGTCTGGGACACTAAAAGTAGAAGATCCAGAAGTTAGTTCAACAAACGATGTCGCTGGAAGACCGCCTCCACTGGAACCTACTAATAAAGTGTAGTGAGTCATAGTTTTTTCCTATGATAAAAGTCCGCCAGTAATTACAAATGTATTAGTTCCTACACAAAGAACAGTTGCAACTCCTCTAGTTGCTAGAGTTCTATCTGCATCTGTTCCATCGGTTACCCAATACATAGTGACGCTAGAGCGATTTATTGAAATATTACCGGCAGTGTTATTATAAATTGAAATAGTTTGACCCGCTGAAAAAACTCCAGAGGGAACTGTTATTGTATCAGAAGCAATAATAACTTTTCCATTGTCACTAGCTACTAAAGTATAGGTAGACCCTTGAGTATTCACAGGCACTGTTCTTACTTCACCTATTTGATCAACCATGTTTCCAGCAGTTGTTGTAATATTATTTACTGCGGTAACATTATCACTAATAGTAATACCACTAACATTTGTATTGTTGGTCACTGTAAGGTTACTAGTATAAATAGTGTTTGTAGTAATATCCCCTGTAATTAAACTACCTGTTGATGTAACTCCCTCCTCAATATTAGTTCCATCAGAATATAAAATTTTCTTTCCTTTGTCTGTCGCTGACCAAGTAATTCCTGACCCTGAACTTGTTTTAAAAGTTACAGTGTGAGCTCCACTTGTTGCATTTTCTACAATATAAGTTTTTTCAATTGAATCAGGAATTACGACGTTAACCGCACCTGAAATTGTTCCTGTTAATTTTAATACTTGGTTTTTACCATTTGATAAAGCACCATTTGAAAAAGTTAAAGTAGCGCCGGATGCAGCGTTAACGGCATCATATCCACCAATAGCCTGTTCTAATATAAGTAGATTAGTATTAGTAATTTGTCCCCAAGTTCCTGAATTTTCTCCAGTTTGTTGAACTGTTAATTTTAAACTTGTTGATGTAGTATTTGCCATATTTTAAATCCTTAAATCACTGCATATTATTTAATTTATTCACAAGTGTCAACGTGTCATTTATTTAGTATCGTGTTCCACTCTAATTTATCTAATAAATCATTTAAATTTAATTCTTTTATATTTGTTTTTTTAATATAATTTGTCAATTCTTGCGTATCTATTAGAATCCATTTATCCTTAAAATCAAAAACTATTTTATCTGATTTTGATGAAAAATAACCTATTTTACCATAATCATCTTTTTTAAATTTTATTATAGGACTTAAATCAAATTTAAATTCTTGGTTTGATTTAGATTTTAGAATACCTTCAACATGCCAATGTTCTTCCTTAATTTGTTTTTTTGTAGCATGTTTAACTTTACTTAATTGTTCAATAAAACTCATTTTATAAACCATGAGGGTAGACCTAAATGTGGTCGTTTATCAAACATATTATCTTTTGACCCCGGGGTATTACGGTTATTGTAATGTAAAAAAACTTGTATGCATTCTTTACCATTGAAATATTCTCTCCAATGTTCTAACTCACAGCCAGAATAAACTAACATATCTCCTGGTTTTAAATTTACTTTAATTCCTTTTTTATCTAATTCTCCAGAGGGTTCTAAAAATATAGGCCATTCATCACCTCCTAAATTCATAGTGGTAGATACTTCACAACTAAATCTATCTTTATGTCTTTTTAACTCATCTCCCTTTTTATAAATTCTTGCATAAGTATATGCTGGATATAATTTAAGACCTGTAACTTCTTCCATTTTAGGAAGGCATTTTAATAATAAAGTTTCCATAGCAATATCAGCATAATGTGAATAGGTATTTGGGACCTGTCTGTCTGCTTCTTCATAAAAACCAAGTAATGTTTCATAAGGTGAAATGTATCTAGTATTAAGACAAGTATCATAAACTTGTTTTTTCATACTAAAATAATTAGCAATAAAAGTTGCTAAGTCTTTTGAGATTGCTTTTCGTATAATTGTATATTTATTTTTTTTAAAACTCATATTAAAAATAATTAAAATTTAAAACCACTCTTCTTTTTTCGTTTGTAGTGGTAGTTCCTAAATGTTCTGTATCTGCATCAAAAATAACCATTCTATTTTCAACAGAGTATATTTTCTCTTTAGTTTTTTTAAACTTTGTATAACCATTATTTGTATTTAAATAATATACAGCAGTTGTTGTTCCCTTATGTTTATTATCAACGTGATATGATCCTTCTATAATTTTATTAGTATAATAATTATTATTTGCTTTTATTTTTATCAATGAAATACATTCTAATTTTTTTATAATGGGAGCTAATAAATTAAGCTCTTTAGAGTTAGGACTATTGTGATTATAAAACACGTGAACAAATTGAGTTTTATCAAAATCCTTCTCATCTTCAAAATCTAAATCAGGGGAAAAATACCAAGGAAAGTATTCATTAGTTAAAATACCTGCTTGTATTTCTTTAAAGGTTTTATCGTCTAAAAAATTATCTATAACTGTATATTTATTTTTTTTAAAACTCATATTTTATTTTAATGGATCTCCTAAACACCAAATCACTAATGAATACCTAGTGCCTTTTGTTACAGGTTTTACCCTATGCCATACATGTGAGGGAAAAACAATAATACTTCCTTTAGGTAATATCTCTTTTGCTTGTTGTAAATGTTTAGTTTCTTTTCTCTTATTAGGTGCATAGTTTCTAAAATCAAATTGTAATTCTCCTCCTTCATATTCGGATCCGTCCGTTAATTGACAAGTCATAGATAACTTTCTATTTTTACCGTGGTATGGATGATTTGAATCTTTATTGTTAAAAGGTACGTCCCAACTATCACAATGCCAATCATAGTATTGATTTAATTTATATTTTGTAAATTGACAAGGCTCACTTTTTTCCCAAGTATAATTCCATCCAGCGTTTTTGTTTGCTAAAGTTATATAAGGATGTATTTCTTTATATATCCATGGATCATCTAACCATACTACATCTGAATCCCTGTGATTTTTTAAATCTTTAATTTCTTTTTTAGAAAGTTCTTTTTCACCATAGCCTCCAGTTAAAGCTATAGATTCTTTTTTAGATAATCCATGTTTAATTATGTCGTCACATAATTTAGGAGGTATTACAGATGTAAAATACCAATAGTAATATTGCATATTAATTACGCGACTTTATCTTGCCATTGTTTTATACTAAAAGGAGGCCATAGACCAAATTCATTTTCTGAGTTTAAACTTCTTTCCATATCTTCAGAAGACATTCCTTTTGTTATTTTTAATTCTTTATCTAACAAAAGTGTTTCAGTATTTTTCCATAAATTTTCTGCTTTTTTCCAAAAATTAGTATCGTAAATAGATCCGTTTGAATAGTGATACAAAATAAATTGTTCAATTTGTTTTACGTAATTATGTATATCAATTTTAGTATCTTTTTTATGTTGGTTATTAAAGATATAATTATAATAAAATTGGTTTACTTTTATATAGGATCCCATAGCTGTTGCTTCTAAAGGCTCTAAAAAAAATAACTTATTACCATTTAATAAAACTCTGTCTTCTATAATAGGTTCTTTAGCGACATATTGATTGAAAGGAAATACATGATTTATTTTTTCTACACCAAATAGTTTTTTAAAATTAGCTTTTGCTTTTTCTACTGAGGTAATTTTATTATTAAATAAATATCCAATAGATGTTTTTTTAGGTAAAGGAATATAAAAACACCAACCATCAGGTGTTGCTGTTGTTCCAGTCCATAGGACGTCATTTTCTTTTTTAGGTAAATCAGCTAAAAGAGCACAGTTTAATGGATTAATTAAAGTATTATATTCTTTTAAAGATTTAGGAGTTCCCCTACAATCTATAATATAATCTGCATCTAAACTATTATAATTTTTAATATTTTCATCTTTTTCTGTAAAATCTATATTTAAATTTTTACAAACATAATTTTGAAAATCTTCAGGATTAAAATGAATAGCATATCTTCCTAATGGGAAAGGGTGAAATATTTTTTTATTTTTCTTTCCCCAGTTTTCATACATAATTCCTGTTTTCAAAGTAGTAGGAAAACTATGCAAATGATTAGAAAAAAAATTTTTAAATAACCAATCGGGAAATTGTAATGTAGTTCCTTGACCAGTAGGAACTGGTTTTATTTTACTATCATAGATTAATTCTATTTCAACTTTAGTATTTAAAAATTTTCTAAAATAACCAAAATGCATTGCTGATATACAACCGGCATTACCTCTACCTAATACAATTAATTTCACTAACTACCTTTAATTCTTTATAAAAACTGATCTACTATAACCCAACCATCTGTATTGTCTAGTTCATATTTAGATTCATCCCAAATATATACCCATCTATTAGTAAGTGCTTGATTTTGTGCTTCTTGTTCCTCAGTTAATACAGGAGCATCACCAATTGGTGATTTCCAATCTGCATTTACAAGATCTTTTACCCAAGATGAAAAAGGTTTTGGAGGCCAAAAAATTTGATTAGCTTCATCCCATATATAATCTATACCTGCATAATTACCTCTAAATGGAGTTCCACCATTTGTATGTTGGTTTTTAGCAGTATTGTATGAAGTTTTAATCCAAAGATGAGCGGGCCAATTGTTATGAGTCTCTAAATAAGCTTGCCCAATTGATTCTACCTCAACTCCTTCTGAATTAATACAATCTTTATCATCAAGTACTAATACTTGTAAAACTATATTTTCTTCTGATATTTTTGCAAAATGTGCCATAATTATTGATATTTATATCTGATTATTACTAAACCTGATCCACCATTTCCACCAGGAGGTGAAAAGCTAGGTCCCCAACCGTTACCGCCACCACCAGCTCCAGTATTAGAAGCTGCGCCTGAAATAGGACCAACAGGATTTCTTCTTCCAGATACACCACCGCCAGGTCCACCGGACCCAGCAGGTCCACCTTCAGATCCACCGCCTCCGCCACCAGCTCTTGTAACTGGAGATCCGTTGATAGAAGTTGTTGCACCATTTCCACCATTTCCACCGCCAGGTCCACCCTGGCTACCTGAACTCGTGGCACCACCGCCACCTCCTCCACCATTAGGAGGACCTTGACTTGGATTCATAGGAAATGGATATCTTACACCACCAGGATTTCCTTGAGATGGACTAACGGAAGGACTGTTACCTGATCCACTATTTCCAGGAGCATTTCTTCCTCCACCACCACCTGATCCACCAGGACCACCATTATTAAAAACTGCACCATAACCACCTCCTGTGGCTGTAATACTTGAAAAAACTGAATTAGAACCTTTGCTACCATCGTTCTGGTTACCAGAACCACCTCCACCTACAGTAATAGGGTAACCTTGTACTGAAACAGGTAAAGAAGAGGGTGTTGCTAAAGGAGAAGCTGTATAAGGTCCAGAAACTGCAGGATCATGAGATTCTCTAAAACCACCTGCTCCGCCTCCACCACCGGTTTCTCTACCACCACCTCCGCCGCCACCTGCTAGCACCAGATAGTCAACTTTATCACCAGTTGGTTGATTACCAACTGAATTAACAGTAAAAGTTCCAGGACCTGTAAACGTATGAATTTTGTAATCCCCTGAAGTAGTTTCAGTACCACCACTTGCAGACATGAAAGTTATATTTTCTGATCCTCTAAATTGACCTATTGATATTTGTCCTGATGAAGGAATTGGACCATTAGGTGCAGGAGCACCTGAAGGTACTAAAGGTCCTCCAGAATAATATTCTGATAAAGATATAGGATTAGATCCTCCAAATTCAGTTTGGATATCAGCCATGCTTGTGTTTGTGCTAGGTACTGCCATTTATTCTCCTTTTATCATAATAATAATTTTATGCTGCTGTGTCAACTTCTGTCCAAATAGATGTTGACCCCGTGTTTACTTCAGTCCATACAATCGTTTTCACGCTTGTTAAAGACATTGTCATTTCAATTCCTACAGGTCTTGCTACTGAATCTGTCGCTGTAGCTTGACCTTCTTGCATTGTTAGATCAAAACCAGTTAAATCTATTAAAGTATTTGCATCTAAAACAGCTGTACCAAGAGCAGCTGACATAGCTTCTCCAGTTAATGTAAGATTCGCATCTCCGCCAATTATAACAGAGTTTTCTTGCATGGTCATTGCTTGACCAGTGACGGATATATCTGCGGTACCTGTAACAGTAACAGAACCTAGATTAGCAGACATTGCTATTCCAACTACGTCCTCCGTTACAACATCAGTAAATCCTTGAGCTGTGCCTTGAGTAATAGTTAAGGCTTGACCTGTAACAGGAACATTTGCATGTCCAACTGTAGTAAGAGAACCTAAATTAGCATTGAAACCAATGCCTGTAGGGATTTCTTTAATTCCTACAAATATACTAATACCATCATTATTTAAAGTGGTGGTTAAAGCTTGACCTGTAACAGGTTCCGTTACAACATCTGTAAACGCTTGAGCTGTGCCTTCAGTAATAGTTAAAGCTTGACCTGTTACGACAGCAGTGATACTTGCAGCTCCCGCTGCTGCAAAAGGTGCTTCTGCAAATGCTGTAATACCAAAAGCCATTTGTTAGGCTCCTGGGTTTTTAAGTAATTCTATTTCTTTTTTAAGTTCTTTTACGGATTCAATTAATACTGCACAAAGTCTTTCATATCTAACTGCTTTAGATCCGTCTTCTCTTGTAGCTACAAGTTCAGGTAAAACTGCTTCTACATCTTGTGCAATTACCCCAACTTCTTTTTCATCTACCAAATGTTTATTTTTTTCTAAAGCTTCTTTTGTCCAGTTATAGTAAACACCATTTAATTTAGAAACTTTATCTAAAGAATTATCGATATTTACAATATTTTGTTTTAAATTTTTATCAGAAGTAAAGAAAGCTGTAACGTCTCCTGTTGCTGTTATAGCACCTGTGACAGCTATTCCACCAGTTGTTGTTTCTAATTTTTTAGCATTTGAATAATATAGTTCTACAGCAGCATTTTCATTACATTTTATATAATCATCATTGTCAACCTGAGATTTTAAAACAATACTAGCACCTCTTATGTGTAAATTTGATGTGCCACTTTCTTCAATAAAACTAACATTAGATGCACTATCATGGTATATTTGTAAATCATTACCAGCACCAAAGATAGCTTTGTCATTATCTCCAAAATTAATATCAGCAGTAGTAGTTAAACCTGCAAAAGTAGGACTAGCTGAAGTTGCCACACTTTGGCCAATTGCAATATCATTAGCATTTACTGTAACACCAGTACCAGCACCAACGTTAAGTGTAACATCACCTGTAGTTCCACCGCCTGTTAGACCATTTCCTGCTGTAACACCTGTAATGTCTCCAACCGTAGGTGTTTGGAAAGTAACGGCACCTGATCCGTCAGTTGTTAAAACTTGGTTAGCTGATCCATCAGAGGTTGGAAGAGTGTATGCTCCGTTTACATTAACAGTACCTGTTGTTTGTACACCACCAGATGTTGTTTCAAATTTCTTAACGTTGTTATAAAATAAATCTACTGAACCATTTTGATTAAATGCTCCCATTTGTTCACCAGCAGAATTTAATTGTATTGCAGTTCCGTTAGTAGTAACTGCTAATACTCCAGTACCTTCATCTGAAATAAAACTATTAGAACCATCATGATAAATCTGTAAATCATTACCTGCACCAAATTGTGCTTTATCGTTATCCCCAAAATTAATGTCAGCAGTAGTTGTTAACCCTGCAAAAGTAGGACTAGCTGAAGTAGCCACGTCTTGGCCAATAGCTATGTCGTCAGCGTTGACTGTAACACCAGTTCCGGCCCCAACGTTTAATGTAACATCTCCAGAAGATCCACCACCTGTTAAGCCATCCCCTGCTGTAACTGCTGTGATGTCTCCAGTAGTTGGAGTTTGATATTCTAAAGCCGTTCCACCAGAATTTACTGCAAGAACTTGGTTTGCAGATCCAATTGAAGTTAACCCTGTACCACCTTTTGTTGTTGGTACTGTAGGTAATCTATCTGATGATAAAGTTCCTGAAGCAATGTTTGTAGCATTTAAAGATGTTAAATTTACACCACTCGCAGCTGGAAGTGTTGCAGGAAACCTTGCGTCTGGCACTGTGCCACTTGCTAAATCTGAAGCGTCTAAGTTTGTTAAGTTTGCTCCACTAACTGCAGGAAGTGTTGCAGGAAACCTTGCATCTGGAACTGTACCAGAAGCTAAATTATCTGCATTTAAATTTGTTAAGTTAGATCCATTGTTTGCAACAATGTTTCCGCTTGAATCTAGTATGACTGCTTTGGATGCAGGAAGGGTACAGAAAACATCTTTAGTTCCTGCAGCAAAATTTACTGCAGCATCACTATTAGATGATGATAATATAGTATCTCTAGATAAGGTATCTGTAGCAGCATCTGTTACAGTTCCAATACCAACTTCAAACTCCCCATCCTCATTTACAATGGAATAATAGGTTGTGTTTGTATTACCAATACCTGCAACAAATGATTCAAAACCTGAAACAGCTCCTGCAAGAGAAAGGGTTCCTGTACCAGTAGTGGTAGAGGTTTCTTTAACTCTATCGTTTACGACTAATGCCATTTAAAACTCCTATTAACCAGAGATTCTTAATATAGCTGCTGCTGTAGTAAATGCGGGAAACTGTACTGTAAAAGTTCCTGATGTAGCTGTTTTATCTGCTCCAAAATCTAAAATTGCAACTGCTGCATTAGTAACTGCAGAAGATGTATTGTAGATCATTGCACCTCTAGCTGTCAACGTTACACCAGTAAATGATAAATCTGCAAAGTCAACAATTGCAACACCTGATGCAATTGAAGTATTTTGACCTGTTAGATCCCCGCCACCTGATGTGTAAGTACCACTGTTTGCAACTTCGTTAGTAGTTGTAAATGAAGTAGTCGCTGAGTTTAGAGTTGCTGAAGAAGTATAAAGAGCTAATTTAAAAACATCACCACCAGATGAAGAAAAATTTTGATCTCCTTCTAATAATTGTTTCTTAAAAGCATTTGCGATTGCTTGTGTTATAGCCATAGTATATCTCCTATTTTATTTTCCGATTCGAGGAACACCTGATTGATATTCATCTCTTCTTCTTCTTCCCATTTGTTCAATTGAGAAGCCTTCAACCACTTGTTTATACTTTTGTTCGTATAATTGCAAGAGGTCTTGTGGCCCTTTTAAAAAACCGTAAGCCTCGACTAGGCATGCATACAAAAGTCCATTGGGAAAATTTTGACTTATATATGTAGTAGTGTTTGTAGCAGATAAACCAGGGGCTTTCAAGATATAGTTTAACTGAATTTCATAAGTAGCATCGGGTGTAGGGGCTATTATAATTTCACTTTCATTCCAATAACCATAGTATTTTGGAACTCCTGTTGTTTCCGTAGGGTTAAATTCAGACATAAAACTAGTATCTCTATATTGTAAAAAATCTCTATTATCGGGTTGAGAACTTCCATCGGAGTCTACTATTTGAGCAGATCTAATAATTAATAAATCTGCTGGAGTATTTATGTATCTTTGGTTTGTAATTAAATTTGCTACAGCATATCTTCTATTATTATCTGAATCTACATCTCTAAATATTCTATATTCAGCATTCTCAATAAATCCATCTAAGATAGTTGATGTAAAAACATTTGCATCTACTTCGGTATAGTCTCTAATCTTTTGTAATAATTCTGTGTATGTCATAATTATAAATTTGTACTTGTGAAGTTATTATTAACAGGACCTGCGAGACAATTCAAGCCTCCTCCTGGTCCATATTCATCTATAAAGAAAGTGCCTTCATCATTCTCTTTTAAATTAT
>Ga0208303_1000428_pt1 | contig 17394 bp, 20 predicted proteins | sample CB_VirMetaG_2_FD_184537 | JGI IMG/M metagenome (GOLD analysis project Ga0208303, IMG submission 184537) | Freshwater to marine saline gradient viral communities from Chesapeake Bay - CB_1504_2 Viral MetaG (SPAdes) (version 4) | ecosystem: Environmental > Aquatic > Marine > Coastal | place: USA... | reverse complement strand
AGTGGAGACTACTTCTCAAGCTGTATATGCTGCTAAGATAGTTAAGGAAAAGAGCAGGCTTCGTGAAATCATTCGTTGCTCTCGCATTGCTGGTGAAATTGCTATGCTATCAGAGGAAACTAGTGAAGCTATTGCTGCTAAATTAGAAGCTGAATTGCAAAGCTTGCAGGACGTTCAAGCTGATTCAAATGGTTCCATCTCAATTGCTACATCTGCCCTTAGAGAGGAATACAAGAACATGATTAGCGGCACATTCAAAACAACAGCAATGGCTACAGGAATCAAACAACTAGATGAAAAGCTTAACAATGGAGGCATTGGAAATGGAGAAGTTTTTGTAATCACTGCTCCAACTTCATGTGGAAAAACTCAACTAGCATTAAACATTGTCCTTAGATCTGGCGTATCGGAAGGTCAAGCTGGCCTATATTTTTCGTTTGAAATGCCAGCAAAGCAATTAGCTAATCGCATGACCCAGACAGCATCCGCGACTAATCTAAGGCAGATGCAAGATGGAGTAATGGATACTAGCCACCAAAAGCGAGTATGGGACGCTCTAGCTAAGCTGGAAGCCTCTCCGATCTTTACTGAGCACTACGTTCGCAATATAGATGAACTACGCTCTAAGGCTCGCACAGCGAAGCGTAAGCATGGTATCAAGTGGATTGTCATAGATTACTTACAACTCGTTCCTTGGGATAAAAGGATGAAGAAGGCAGATGGCATAGCAGAAGTGAGCCACCAAGTGAAACTCATGGCGATTGAACTAGACCTTCCAGTTATCCTACTTGCTCAAGTAAATCGAGAAGGAGCTAAGCGTGAAACTGGACTTACTTTATACGACTTGAAAGACTCTGGAGATATTGAAAACGATGCCGATGTTATCCTTCTTATGTGGCCAGATGGAGCAGACGTTGATGAAGCAAAGCGTATAGATGGTTCAGGTAAGCCTTATGTCTCATTGAAATACAACATTGCAAAGAATCGAGAGGGAGAAAGGGACCAGAAGGGTAAGTTCCTTTTCTATAATCACATTGGAAGGTTCCATTAAACCTTGACTGATCGCAACACCTAGACATGATACTGATATATGAATAACGTAAGAGAAGAATGGAAACCAGTTGTCGGATATGAAGACTTCTATGAATGCAGTAACCTTGGAAGATTTAGAAGCTTGCCCAAGGTTGTAAATGGCAGATGGGGAAAATGCAGATACAAGGGCAAAGTAATTAAAGTAATGGAAAGCTTAATTACTGGATATGGATTAATCTGTTTAGTTAAGGAAAATAGAAAAAAGACTACAATTAGATCGCACAGATTAATAGCCAAGGCATTTATACCCAACCCAGATGGAAAGTTGTATGTTAATCACATTGATTTAAACAAGATGAACAATCGAGTGGACAATTTAGAGTGGGTGACAGCCAAGGAAAACACGGCACATGCTAGGGCATCCAAGGAATGGAATGTTTTGCGCGGTGAAAATGCTCCTACCGCCAAGATTAAAGAGCATCAAGTTATTGAAATTAGGAAGTTGTTTGCAAGTGGAATGAAGCAACATGAAATCCAAAAACACTTAACTCTCACAAAGGGGATAGTTTTTAATGTTATCACTGGTAGAACTTGGAAACATGTATTATGAACTTTGACCAGTAACACGCGGGAATTAATTATGATACACTATCACGGAACTCCCACAGGAGGATTAAGACAAGACACGGCACGGTTCCTCGTCAGCAGGTATGCTCTCGTCTCATTTTACCGCCAAGACGATCTAGGCGCAGTAGTGTGATGCCGACAATGTTCTGCTCTTCTGGCCAACTAAAGGAGGACCAGAAGAATCGAGAGAGCTAGACGCAAACGGAAGACCATACATGTGCCTTTCTGGTCAGTTCGCTAAATACAGAGAAGGAGAAAGAGGAGTTCGGTTTAAAATGAAACTAATAGAAAGCTTAGGGAGATTTAACTAATAACAAACACTATGAACATACAAGAAACAATAGACTGCATTCGCACATGGGGCGAAGCCAAAGGCATCACAGGCCCACAAGCCAAAGGAACACCAGCAGCACAGTTGGTTAAACTACAAGAAGAAGTGAGCGAGCTTGAACTAGCTTGGACTGAGAATGATAAGGGAGAAATGATTGATGCTATCGGAGATTGCACAGTTGTCCTTATATTGCTCTCAGAGCTCCTTGATCTTAAATATGAATACTGTGTAGAGACAGCATATGAAGTCATCGCACTGCGCAAAGGAGCCATGGTTAACGGGCAGTTTGTAAAGGAGGCTAAGTGAAAATAACAATTGAAGCAGAAGGATCTTCCTGCTCAGTAGAAGTGGAAAACTTCTTAGACGTAGGACAAACATTAAACGCTGTCCTTAATCTACTCTCAGTGTTTGGTTACAGTGAAGTAGAAATAGAGGGAGCCGTAATTGAATTAGTTGCAGTTAAAACTCACATTATGGCAGACAACATGTTGCACGCTATAGCAGACGACTGGAAGGACGGAGAAATAACAGACAAGGAAGCTGTAGAGGCTTTCGTAAGCACATTAGAACTATGAAAAAACTAAGTAAATCAACCATCAATCAAATCAATAAGCCTTGGCCGGAATCAAAACTTCCAAGGAACTGCAAGCACATGTGGGCTAGACTGCGCTACGGACCAAGAACACCAAAAAAACTGGAGGAGGAATCATAATGGGACACCTAGAATCAAGCGCTACTTCTTACGCTAGCTCTATTAAATCTAAAATAACTACTGCTCTTGAAATTCAAGAAGGCTTGAATGCCATCAAACATTACGAGAAAATGGGACTCATTACTAGGCCATCAATGAAGCCAGTAAGTATGACGGAGGAAAGGAAGGCTGAAATAAACGCTACGTTTAATTTACCAAAAGCGCAGAAGAAGAAAATAACTGAAATGGCATTTGCTATAATTAAGGAAGGCGCAACAATCAAACAAGCAGCTAAGGAGCTTGGGTTGAATAGTAATACCCTTCGCACATGGCTGATTAAATACGAGAAGTATAATCCAAAGAAAGGAAAATCAAATGAGTTCTATGAAAATAGATTCGATGACTTATTAAGGTTGGTTAATGAGGAGTCATGGCCTTTATTGAAAGCTGGTGAGAAGCTGGGGATAACTAAGGTGGCCATACAAAGCCTATTACTCAGACGAGAATACAAGTATAACAAGAAAACATTAATGCTTGTTAAGAACTAAAATTGACGAACAGATGTTCTAATTCAGAGTGTTCCTTTGGATGGAGATCCGCCACATTACATTAAACAAAAAAGAGATAAATAATATGTTAACAGACAGACAAGCTATCGTTAAAGAAATCTACATGCAGACCCTCAACAAATCCGAGACAGCCCGACAGCTAGGTGTATCTCGTAGAGCAGTTCGCGGGTCAATTGAAGCAATTGAGAGAAAGGGAGAAGCTCCTTGGATGTCTCCAGCACCGCTACCAGATACCCTATTTCTATCCAAGACAACTGTCCAATACGACAAGGATGGTCAAGTAGTCCAAGAGTGGAGAAGGCTACACCCTACAGCTCAGATGATGTCTGATGTAGTCGACGGACTCTGTGAGGACGTGAAAGGGGTTGGCAAGGTGGAGAAGCGCACTGAGCGCAAGACGGATAGTTCTGATATTCTTTTTGAGTTGGACATCTTTGATGCCCACGTAGGCATGTATGCCGAAGAAAAGGAGACATTAGATGAGGACTATAATTGCGACATCGCCTCTAAGCGCATGGTTCAAGCCGCTGAAGGTTTGGCATCACGTGCTAGTAGGCCGCATAAGTGCGTCCTTGTTTTTGGTGGCGACATGATGCACTCAGATACGCGCAACAATAAGACTGAGCACTCTGGCAATATCCTAGACGTAGACAGCCGGTACAACCGAGTAGTTAAATATCTCATTGCAGCGTCTCGTGACGTTGTGCAGATTGCCGCATCCATAGCCCAGGAGGTTGAGATTATTGTCCTACAAGGGAACCACAGCTGGCACAGCGAGGCATGGCTAGCTCAAGTCCTTAATGCCTATTACTCTGAGTGTCCGAATGTAAGTGTCCGACTAAGCGCAAGCCCCCGCAAATCCCTAGTCTTTGGCAATAACCTACTTACTTGGGCGCATGGTGACAACATAGCCGCTAACAAGTGGGCTATGATTATTGCTGCTGAGTTTGCTAAGGAATGGGGAGTAACTAAATTCCGGCACCACAAGTGTGGTCACATTCACCATAAGAAGACCATTGGACCTGTTATTGTTGATGAGCAGAGTGGATTGCTAGTTGAATACTTAGAGGCTCTGTGTGCCACTGACGCATGGCACGCTAACGCTGGATTCATCGGGAGTCAAAAGGGTGCTAGTGCGTTTGAATATCATCGGGAGCATGGACTGCTCACCCGTTTTTTCCAACCTGTAATTTAACACTGAGATCGGACAATCCGAAAAATAACAAAAATATAATGGAATCACTGAAAAATAACAAAAATGTAGCAGCCTCGGATTTGTCCGTATCGCCTGATTTTTGCTACTGGTTAGTGACGCGAGACAGTGACCCAATGCCCTACGAATGCGGATGGGCATTCCCTTTTCAAATAGTGCATGGAACTGAAAGCTTTGTAGTGTCTTACTGTGCTTCTTTGAACGCCAAGAAAGGATCAGCACTTTACGAATACTCTGAAATCACGAATCAGGAAATTCTTTCCCAGAACGACAATAGTGATCGCAACTCAACAACCGAAGAACAACCATGAAACATCGCATTAAACTAACCGCTTGGTCGGCGCTTGCCATCACCGCCTTGTTAGCGGGTTGTGACAATCCTACTGCAAATCCCGAAAAAGCGTATTTAGAAAACATCTGGCATGATGAGCACCTGTTCATCACCGAGAGGCGAAGCACTAGCAAGGCTGCGTTAGTTCATCATCCTGACTGCCCATGTTTCTCCCGATAACGACAGGATCAATCATGAATGAAGCGAAGCGTAATGAATTGAATGAATCCAATGGTTCTGGTTTTTATGTTTTTACAACCGTGAAAGCTGGGTTTGAACCCACATATAGCGAGACTAAAATCAAAAAGGGCGAAGTGGAATTGTCGCTTACACACGATGAGGTAATAGAGATGATTAGCACACTAAAAGGTAAGCGAGGAAACATTAGCTCATCTGAAATGGATGGCTATGTTCCGAAGGAGACTTATCTTTATTCCCAGAACGAACTGAGTAGCCAGACCACAAAAAACCAATAACTATGAATAAACAAAACGAAGATACAAACAACAGCGCGGCCAATGGCTTGGCTGTCTCAAATGGTTATGAATTTCCAAAACAACCTATAGAGTTTCAAATCATATTTGACCCTTGTTCCGTTTGGGAACTTTCACTTTACGAACGAAAAAAACTAGAGTCTCAATATAACCAGTTTAAGGCCGAAGCACTTGAAAGAGGGTACACGGTGAGAGAGTGGAAAGACCCAGATAATCAAAAACACTATGCTCAATTTAATCCATAACGAAAGGAACAATCATGAGTGATAACGAATTGAATCTACTGTCTGGTTATGTGCCGCGCGAAGGGGATAAATTCATTTGTCCTGATGGCTCTGTTGTGGGGGTTGTGGTGCATACGTCAGATTCCTACAGAGGAGGAGGAGATAACATAACTAGATTGAGGTATAGTTCGGGGGCGATTGACGACCTCCTGGTTGGGACTCCTGACTTTATTCGACTGGCAAAATTTTATGTAAATGAAGAAGGGTGGATGTTTATTCCTCATAACGCCAAAGTTGAGTCATGAGCAAAGCGAAATTGAACTCCAACGAATTGTTAGCTGTTCCCTTTCGGTTGTGCTGTGGAAAGCGACACCTAGGGCCAGTGTGTCCCGATGAAAAAGTGATGTGCTGTCTATGTTTTAACCGTTTCGATCAAGACCAACTCAATGTCGCGGCGAACGGTCAAAAGGAGGACGTATGCAAGGAATGCGCCGAAGTGTCGCGCAGAGTTAGCCGTTGTGACCACTGATTTGCTAGCTACTTTTATCATTAAAGCCCCTCACAATTAAGTGAGGGGCTTTTTAATGTCTAGTTACTTGTTGCTGCATCTTTATAGAACTCTGTAGCCCACGCCTTAAACTCTGGGTCTGCTTCTGATTCATTAATGATCGCTTCAACTCCTTGGTCAGTGATGAACGTACTCTGAATTATTCTTTCCATCCATTTATCATGTTGCTCTGGACTCATTACAATACGCAAAGGGATGGGGCTTTTTAATTGTGTATGTATTAATGCCGCTTTAAATCTGTTAGCAACGGAACCTGCCAGATTGTTAATAAATAATTTAACTTTACCTAAGTCTGTTGTCGCACTTAATCCAATGCCTCTCTCTTCCTTGCTCTTAGTTGAAACCCACTTTAAAGCATTATTCCACTTAACTAGGTTCTCGTACTTATCTTTACCAAGGAACCTGCTAAGAAATTGCTTTTCCTTTTTTAGAATATTAGACATCGCCTTCTGATCCCACATAACTGATCCAGCTGAACCCATCTGTGGATAATCACTTGCAGCCTTAGACCTAGCTACTAGATCATTAACTACGGCTCGCTCAAACATCTCATTCTTACCAGCTTCTTTTAATGTGCCAAAGAAAGCTTCTTGCTCTGACTGCTTTGACTTGCGAATGCCACCCATGAATGTTTCCATAGTTGTTTGATTTGTCGGAAGCGGTATTTCGCCATTCCCCCACATCTTAACTAAGAAGTTAGAAGTTATCTTTTTTTGCTTTTCTCGTAACAGCTTTTCCTCTGTTGCTAATTTTAATATTTCACGCTCTGCAACATCGGTGTTCTGACTTACTAGCTTACTAATTGTCTCTGACGTTAATCCATCAATAAATTCATCTTCCTCTGAAGCGAGTTTTTGAATCTTTTTAAGTGTCTGGTATTTGCGATTATATCCGCCTCTTTCTTTCTTAGGCCAAAGTACATCAATAATATCAATTTCATCTCTCGTGAAATTTAGATCTCCTTTCCTGATCGGTTGACCTTTAACTATTCCCTTTGACGCTAAGAACTCGCTTCGCATTAAAACCTTAGCCTCTAAGCTTTCATCTGTTGCTCTTATGAAATTCTTAACCTCTGTGGGGCTGCTGAGGGCTTTCGATATAACACTTGATGGATCAGTTAGGCGAGTTGGTAAAACTGGCTTCTGTCCTGTGTACGCAGCATTAATCGCATCTTTATACGTCTCTCCTGCTTCAGTTTTAATAGCTGTCCCTACTCCACCTTGCCTGTATTTCACAACTACATCTTTCATGTAGTTTTGAGCATCTTCAAATGCTGCTTTAGCATCCGGCCCAGAACGATCTAACACTTCATCTCGTAAACCTTTTAATTCATTGGTTAATGTTGAGTAAGCAGCTTCATTCACATTTTTTCCAGTCTTTGACACCCCAGACTTAGACTCAACTACACGGATAATGTCATTTAAGTTTCTAAAGCTCAATTCTCCGTCCATTACGTCAGCTAGTTTTACTGTAACAGCGTCAGACATCTTAACAGCTGGACTTGCTAGCATTGAAATAATCTCATCCTCCGCATCAACTACTGAGCCTTTTGTTTGGTTCTGGAAAATTCTACGAACTTCAAATCCTCCAACTTTCTGATCCTTCAATAACTCAAATGCGTTTTCATACTTCTTGATTTTATTAGCTTCTACCTTTACATAGTTTTCAGAAACCAAGTCCTGCAATTTCTTTCCAATTTTAGCTGGTGAAACTGATGGAATAGCAACTTTATCAACTTCCTTCTGGACTATTTTATTGAAAACTTCAGCAGCTTCCTTTTTAGCTAATTTAGTAGCCTCTGGAATATTAACCATACTAGCTCTCTTCTTATTGATTGCTTCCAGTGCGGCAGATGCTGATTTTTCTAGTTTCTCTGCTTCTGCTATTTTCAATTTAATAATGTCAGCAGTGAATTTCTTAATTGGCTCTGGATCAACTTGCTCGCCTGTAAACTGCCAATTAACTTGATCCCTTACGCCTTCTAAGAATTTAGCTGCCGTTCCATCTTTATAAATTTCAGCACTTTCTGTCACTTTAGACACACCATCTTCACCTTGTTTCATTACGGCTGGTAGCTTTATTTTATCTTCTATAGCCTTTAGTTGCTGTGTGGCTAGGTCGACTCCCTCCTTTCTTAATACTCCTTTAGCTAAAGCTCCAACGCCTTTCATTAAGCCGTAATCCATACCTCCAGATAAAACAGAATCAACTCCCCTTCGTTTAGCTATCTCCATTTTATTAGCTTCAATTCCAAATGCTTTACGTGCCGCATAGTCTTGCATTGATCCAACTGCAAAGTTAGCTACGCCACCAGCAGCAGCCATTCCTATTGGGGTCGTTACAGCTGCTGGAATCGCTGCTGCTATAGATGCAACAGTTGGGGCTACATCTCCCGCTAGGTCAGATGTTACGTCTGCAAACTCAACTCCAAATGGTAAATCAAAAAACCTCCATTTACCTTCGTCTTTATAAAGTAAAGATGGATTTCCCGCAACATTAAGTGATTTTACATTATCTTCTCCAAATTTACTTTTTAAAGCTAAAGCCTTGTCGGACATAGTGGGCAAGAAGTCATATCCTGCTCTAAGTCCAACTGGAGCACCTTTAGTTAAATCAACTTCATCTCTGCTTACCATCAATGCATTAGGTACGTGCTCTTGGTAAAAACCTAATGCATCTGGCTTTTGAGCTTTTGATGGCCTTTTTCCTGAAACACCAAATTGAGCTGGTTCTCTTTTTATTGGTTGAGGCCCACTAGCAAGCTCAGTCAATGCCGACTGTTGATTTACCTTATTTAATTTAAATTTAGCAGTAGCTAATGCTAAGGCTTTTTTTTTAGCAATATCTAGTTCCATAGCTTTTTATCTTCTTCTGACATTAAGTTCCAAATTTGAGGGTCAATGTCTTCTGGTATTTTAGACTTAACTTTATTTGCTTCTGATTGTTTTGGTTCAATTGATGACAATGAATTATTAAACGCTTCTAGCGGAGTTTCACCATTGTAATCTTTCATTTGACCACCCTTGGAAATGAATTTAGATATTTCATTTTTAGCTTCAATTGTTCTTTTTAGAACATTTCCAGCTACTTGCATACGCCTCATGTTTTCCTCTTCACTTAAAGTTGGATTGTATGTTGCATTTGTAAGTCTAATGCCCTCACGCTCAGTGAATTGAGCACCTAGTGTGTCACGTAAGCTTTGAAATACGACTTTTCTTACTGTATCAACTGCGGCTTGTCCTGTTGGATTAAATAAAGCCCTAAGTTCATCTGTTAAAACAGGAGACATGTCAGCTAATGTACGGGTGTCCACTTCACCAGATGCTAGCCTGGAGTAAATGTCGTTATAAGCCTCTAGGTTTGCTTCAGCATTTACTCTTCCTCCTAATTCCCAATCAACAACATTTGAAGCTGTTTTCTTAGCAAGCTCTTTATCAAATTCAGATGTATCTGGCCCACTTCCAGTATTCACATTAACCAATGGCCCAGATGGAGCATCGGCAGATGCGCTATTGACCAACAATCCACCATCTTCAGTTGGCATTCCTTTTAAATTGTACCCCTTTCCTATGTATTCGGAGACTTGGCTAGCTGAGAGTTTAATTGTTGGCTCTGGTGCTAGTTGAGCATCCAACTTCCGCCGCTCCATTAACATTTGCTCATTTATTTGACGTTGATCCAAAAATGTAGAAGCAGCTCCATTCAATAACATAGCATCTTTTTTACTATACTTGCCTTCAGTGAAGTTATTATAAGCTTTTGATACATCAGTACCCATGCTTTGTATTGCAGGAAGTAAGCTTGGATCGGCTTTAACCTTCCCCTCAAAGCTAGCAATCATAGCAGAAGTAATTTCCTTATTCTGCTGGTACTTCTGTATGCCTTCACCAACCTGCTGCCCTAAATTGCTCAGAGCTTGAGCATTAATAGCAGCAGCATTGGTGTAACCACTGTAATCTAAAGCACCAAGTTCTGGTCGTATTTGTGATCCTGATTGAAAACCCATAATGTGTATTATTTAAATGTTAAAATTGTAAATCAACCAGGTTTACCAAGGAATCCACCACCTAGCGAACCAATCATATTCATCATACCTGCGCTACGTGTAGCATTAGCTTGAGCTACAGCACCACTATAATTAGCCATGTTGCTTTGTTGTTGTAGAGCCATATTAACTCCCATATTTGGATCAAACAACTGTGGCCCCATTTGACCTGCTGCTCCTTGTTGTGCTGCTCCAAGCATAGAGCTACCTAATCCAATGCTCTGAGACGGCCTACCGAGGATTGTAGAACCTAAGTCGCCACTTATGCCACGCTGCATACCATAAGCACTCTGTAGGGCTTGCTGGCCTTGTCCAAAGCGTTGCTGTTGCAATCCAGCTTGTTGACCAAGGAGCATAGAACCAAGCTGCATTTCACGCTCTCGCTTGTTCATTTCTTCAGCCATACGCGCTTGCATTTCACTGTACTCTCCAAGGCTTCCCATTTCTCTGCCACGAGACTGAGAAGCTATGCGAGCTTGTTGCTGCATATTACGCTGTTCCAATGGTGTAAGCTGTCCTGTAGAAGCGGCAAATTCTAAGCCTCTTTGCCCTAATAAATTCTCTGCATCAGAAGCACCACCACCAATAATGTCTTGTGCTTGTTGGCTTTGTAAATCGGCTAGTCCTGTGCTGTATGGGTCAGCAGCTCTGTAAGCTTCTACTACCTGTGGGCTAAACTCCTGTAAGGCTGCTACGTCCTCTGCCCTTTGCTTTTGTAGTTCACTACGCTGTAGTGTTCCAGCGCGTTGTGACTGCTCTTCAAGTAAATCAAATAGGCCAGGCTGTTCGGATGTGGTTACCGTAGGATCTAAGTTTTCAAACCGATTGCGCTGTGCATTTAACTCTCCCTGTATGCGTGCATATTCTGGATTTTCTACAGTTTTATTGCGAGTCCGAGTGCTTCGACCCGACCTATATGTTTCTCTTTGTGTTATTTGCTGCGGCGTAGAAGATAACTTGGCTTCCAGCGAAGAAATGTCTTGTTGGGCTTGAGCATAAGCCGGGTTAGCTTTAGTTCCAGCCTTTAGTCCACGTGCCATTACGCCAATGTCGGCAAGCTCAAGGGCTGTGTATTGTGGCCTGTATTCCCTTTCTGCTCCAATGAGTTTTTTCTGTAGCTCTGGATCAGTGATGCCTTGGTAGTTTCCAAAGCCTTTACCGAATAGGTATTCACCCATTGATTCTCCTGGATCTACTTGCTTTGGTGGTGCTGGTGAACTTTTCTTTCCCATAATATATTAAAGTTGAAGGATCTTTTTAAATAGTGTTTTTGGATAATCCATACGTGTAGGCTGGTTTCCATTCTTAGAGCGCAGTCCAATTAAAGCTTTCTGTTCCCATTTAGGTTCCATTTGCATGAGTCTACGTGTTAATTCTTGAAAGGCTTTCTTACTGCCTGCATAAAGGAAGGCTAAGAACAAAGCATTACCATTAGGCTTATCTTCTTCCCAGCTGGTAACAATAGACCAATCATCATCCTCATTGCATCTGTACCACATTAAACATGAATTAATTTCACCCTTTTCATCTGCTCCTACAATTAATGTCTGCTTTGCTAAGTGATAAGCTACAAGTTGACGTAGGGCTTCTAATTCCCAATCGTCTAGCACTTCATTGTTCTTCTCATTACAAATGAAAGAAACTACATCCTCAATGAAGCGGATGTAGGTCTTTTGTTCTCCGCTTTTTAGAGCTAAGAGCACTGACTGTAGGAGGGGATTAGGCATTAGTGACCAATTGCGATGTATTTAATTACAGTAGTAGTATAATCCCCTGCATTATTTTTACCCCAGCAAGTTAGTTGTGAAACACTTGATGCCACAATTGCGACAGAATTAGCCCCCGATCCATAATCATTTGCAGTAATACTAAAGCAAGCAGTGGGAAATGCTATAGGAAAGCTTCTAATAGTTCCAGATGCTCCATCTGTCGGATTGTAAGATGTGGTTCCCCATTGCATAAGTAATCCAGATGGAAGATATTGATAGCCGTCTAAAACTAAAGAGGAACCTCCATTGTCAACATAAGCCTTAATGCTCTGCTGTGTAGCTAAAGCCGTGGCACTGTCCGAAACTAAATCATCCTCATCTAAAACACTCACTTCACTTGGGGCTGCTGGAGAACCTGTTGTATTCCCAAGAACTTTCATTGAAGCTACATTCTCAATCTTAGCTTTAGTAATTGCTGCGTCGGCAATTTTTGCCGTAGTAATTCCTGCGTCTTTTACAATAATAGCACCACCACTTAACTGAGTGCTAGCATTGTCCACTGCTCCACTATCAAACGTAGAGCCATTTACGGCATTGTTTAACTTGGCCGCTGTTACTTGTTCTCCGTCCGAGAATGTTTGTCCTGTTGATATAACTGCCATGATTAAATTGCTTTAGTTGTTGATCTAAATGTTTCTGCTCCTGCTACTTTAATTGCTCTTACCCTTGGTCGGCCTTGCATGTCGCTGAGTGTGAACTGAATTCCGTAGCCCCTCTTGTTACCAATTCTACCACGTAAAGCAACATCCTCGCCCACTGCTAGTGCTCCAGAGTTCAATGAACTCAATGTACCTAAGCTTGATGTACTGTCTAAATTCTCTACTTCTACAGATATATCAAAGTCAGAAGTGTTACTTTCACTTGATTGAATGTGAAGCTCGTAGTTGTTCCATTTCTTGCGATCAATCACACCCATTGTAAATTGGCGTGTAGTCACAGAAGCAGGAGCTTGTATAGTGACATCAGAGCCACCTACGGAAGTTATTACACGATCAAGCGAATCAAATCTAGCTTCAAGCCTATGGACACCGCCTAAGTCATTAATGGCGTAAACGCCTCGATTGCTTCCATCTCCAGCTACAATTAAATTAGCAATATTCCAATTCACATCATCTACTGTATCAATGCTTTCCCATTGTTTATTAATGAAGTTAAATATCAAAATGGCATTGTTGCTTGTTGATCCATTCAAAGGGACAGCAACGTAATAGCGATTATCATAATACAAAGCTACCGAGTTGTGCCAATAGTCTCTATTAATATTAGAAATGGTTTCATTGATAGCTGATGATATTGGAGTGTCATTGCCTCTTAAGTTGTACAAGTCTTGGAAGTCTGTTCCGTAAATACCATTATCTGAAAGGAAGATAACACTGTTACCAACTTGAGTAATTGTTTTTCTAGCTACGCATCCAACTTCATTTGTAAGCAATTGAGAAATTGCTGTACCAGCAGAGCCAATCACAATGTGAATGCTGTTACGATTGAACACCAAAAGCTTATCATCTGAAAAGCTGTGCAAGCCTACGATGTAATCTGCTGTTCCAGCATTAAATCTAAAGTTAGCATATATCTTATCATACGTATCGCTATCCAAGACATCAGAAGCAATCACTTCATCTAGTATTCCTCTGCTTGTATATGTATCTGCAACAGCATCAACATCATACGCAAAAGGCATAATCAATCTGCGCTGGTGGTAAATAGCAAAGCTTGGAGCTGGCATGTGAGTAAACCCACCTCCAACGCTAATTTGCCTACCTACTGTAATGAATTGAGCGTCATATCCAGTTCCGTCATGGTCAATAACTGGCATGTAAGCTGTAACCACTGTATTAACACCACCATAGACAGAAGAAGTAATTAAATATTCTTCATCTACTGAGATAGCAAAGGTGGAACTATCTGCATCATAAACGCGAATGAAACCATCTACAGGCAGTTGTGCTGTTACGTCTCCAGCTATTGTAAAGCTCACTAATCCATCTGTTGATGTAACATCACTCATTGGCAAATAGAACATTTCTGGTTGTGTGTACGTTCCACTAGCAACCTTTGTAAAAGCTGGTGTACCAGTTAAAACTCCATCCCATTCAAGTGCAACTCTACCATTTCTGAATATGAACACTTTATTAAAAGCTTGGATCATATCCACTCGCTGTGAAATGTTGGTTAATGCTGGATAATCTATATCAGTTTGAGTTCCATCACTAATCTTTACAGCTACGGCTTTAACATTTGTTGCCAAGATGATATACTGACTGGCAGAATCATTAGGATTGGAGAATCCACAAGAGCCATACACTTCATTCACAGCAGAGTCATCTAATATAGCAGTTAATGCATCTCCAATCTGCCCTATAGTTGGCAATGTAAATGGTAGTGTTAATGCGCTTCCACCTACTGACAAAGGCTCTGATATAACTTCTATGCCTCTACGCACTTGCCATTCACCATTGCGCCCTATACGGCCATTCTGACTTTCTGCAAGCATGCCTCTAGGTAACTGGTCTGGTCTTAGATAGTTATTAAATCCAGTAAAGCCAACATCCATGTCTTCTAACATGATGTCATTTAAATTTTGATTATATCTAGGCATAATTAGCGAGCTTTCTTAATTATAACAGCCTTGTCTTTAGGGCTTAATGCTTGTCGTACAGCACGCTTTACATCTACGAAACTTAAATCACTTGTTCCACCTGCTTGTGTCTGAGCGATTAGAATAGTGTTACGCCAAACAACGTCTAAGCCATATCCACTTGTGGTTGGGTTGCGAACAGGGTACCCTGTACCAGTGTCACGGAAGAATCTGCGGTTATCTGTCTGCTTGTACGAGGCATTAGTAGTATTGTCTAGGTACAAGTCTACAATAGATGTATTAATCTTAAAGTTAGCTTGGTCGATTGCAGTTATTCCACCAAAGAAATTCCTAATACCATCCTCAGTTGTCAAGTTATTTGCCCACCAAGCATACAACTCAGCCATTGTCCAGTCTGATCCAATAATGAGATCCACTTCATTATTTGGGTAGTCTGCCTGAAACTTAGTAATCGTTGATCCATCAATACCCAAAGCTACATACACATCATCGTCAACCTGAGCAGCAAGTACGCTAAATCCGTTGCTAGTATCAATGACATCTCCAACCCATTCCTTTTTCCCTAACTTGGTAAGGTACACCCGAACAGTGTCTCCATCATTGTACCCCGTTCCTTCTTGATAAGAAGATGTGTAAGATGTGCCAGCTACTACAGTGTTTACTGTTTCTGTACCAGTAGTCACATTGTAGATGCGCATCCGAGATCCCGCTGAGATATTTGTGATGCTTATAGGCTGGTCTGGATACACTGTTCCGTTAGCATCCGTGCGAACACCATTAAATGTAGCACCATTAGCAAGGGTGATAATACCTGTGGTTACCATGTCGCCAGTAAATGTACTTGCTTTAATTGTTATCAGGTTGCCTGTTATGTTAAAAGCTGATGAGGCTGTTGCATCTATTGTTACGTTGTAAGCACCCGCATTTATTAGATTGCCTGATCGAGTAACGTATAACGATTGACCAACAAAATTAGAAATTAAATAACTTTTTGCTCGATCGTATAGTTTTTCTGGTGTTTCTAGCTCGGTGTACGCATCAACAATATTACGATTTGCTTCTGTAATTAAAAAATCTGGTTCTAGTTTTAAAGGATCTGTTACTGTATTTAAACCAATTAATGCAGGATTATATGTTTTTAAAGACTCATTATAAGATATAAAAATTATAGGTATAGTATCGTTTTGATCAGTTCTGTCATCAACATATGCAACGCTATTAATACCGATAAATACCTCCCAAAGAATACGCTCTTGAAAATTTTGTGTTTGGTTTATTCCAGAATATATTTTGTCTGCTGTATCATCAAATGTGCTTTTCGAGGATGCTACCCTATTACCATTATTTATATCCTTTCCATAATAACTATATGTTATTGGGTTATTGTTTAAATCAGTAATTGGAACATTAAAAACACGAAACACCCTACAATATCCATCTCTGTTCCCATTAGAAGAAGATTGAACAAAGTTTAATCTGTTTGACGCGTTGTTTATTTCAACTAAATTATCTTGTACAAAATCCTCAAAACTTATGCTAGTAGTATTAATGTTAAGGGATACATCATAATTTGTAAATAATATATCAGATTGCGGTGTTACTTCTGTATAGTAAAAAGCATTTTTTAAAATTAAATTAGCTTCTGCAATTCCGTCATTAATACTAATTCTTATATCAGACCCTTGCCTTCCATCAAACGTCAATTTTCGCAATATCCCGCTTGATTCTCTAAATCTAATCCCTATGTTAGAATTGTGGACGTTATATATTTCGCCTTTTTCTACTAACAAGCTACAACCATCGTTAAAAATAAGCGATCCTCCTGTACGTATTGTGGAGCCATACATTGTAAACGAGCCTCCAGAAGAAATTGACAAGGATTTGTCCCTCCACCATACGTCACCTAATCCTGTAAAATTTAACGTAACGCCCGAAGAGTAAGAAATGTTATTATTGCCAGTTTTTTGTTTCCCAAGAATCAAACTTCCATTTACTGTGCACGGATAGGTAATATCAGTAGTAGAAGTAGGCGGCTTTTTTGCTATTACTAATTGCTCTATTTCTGGATCAATAGTTAAAGTTCCGTTTATTATCAATCGTGTAGAAGAATTTAATGTATAAATTTTATACGTAGCGGTATTTTGACCACTTACGTTAATTGTTACCCCACTAATTCCATTTAATCCCGAAAGATTTGTATCGGTTCCCGTTTGGGTAATTACCCCTGCTGAATATGAAAAAGACATTAGTTAATTAGTGGGTTTTTTAGGAATTGGTATTTTAGATAAAGGGTCGATTGCTTTACGTGCGTGATAACGCGCCATTAATTCGTGCCAAATTGCAAGCCTCTTATGGTACTCGGCGCTCCAGTGCTTCATCGTGTACGCATTGCCCTGCCAGTAAGGAAGAATGACACAAAATTAGTACACACTGCAACTTGAAAAGGAAGTATAACAATCCTACGCTCTGCTCCTGCAAAGCCCCAGCTATACTCTCTTAGTTTATCCCAATCAAAGAAAAGAAAACTCTTACTCTCTGATAACAAAAAAACAACTTCTACATTGGGAACAAACAAAGGAAGCAAGATGGTGGACAATAACAGAACAAAAGAGCATACAGCCATACCACAGAAGATAAACTCTAAGACTCCTTCGATGCTCTGAAGAATGCGTTCAGCGTGTTTATCCATAGCTTCACCAGCCTTAATCTGACGCTTCTGTGACTCTGCCCACATGCCAAGAATGAGGCGCATGATTGCTGCCCCACCACCTAGTTCTGCTATTAATTGTATCATTCAGCTATTTCAAATGTGTTTAATTTTGCATCCATTGCGTAAGAAACTCTAAGTAAGTCTTTTACGTCAACAGACAACTCCTTGCGCTCAACCTCACTCCTAGAAAT
>Ga0208303_1000427_pt1 | contig 17407 bp, 13 predicted proteins | sample CB_VirMetaG_2_FD_184537 | JGI IMG/M metagenome (GOLD analysis project Ga0208303, IMG submission 184537) | Freshwater to marine saline gradient viral communities from Chesapeake Bay - CB_1504_2 Viral MetaG (SPAdes) (version 4) | ecosystem: Environmental > Aquatic > Marine > Coastal | place: USA... | reverse complement strand
ACATCGCTGGAAATACCAGCTACAGTTGTGACATTCGCCTGGATACCGCTAACTGTGTTAATGTTAGTCTGGTCAGAAGTTGTGGGCGTAGTGCGCAACCAGGTTGTCGTGCCGAGATTATAAACCTTCATCACGTTGTTGGTTGTGTCAAAGAACAGCGCCCCGTCGATCAGAGCATCGCCGTCATTGTCTAAGGTAGGATCGCCACCAGCCGTAGATTTTGCGCCGAGGTAACGATCATCAAAGTTGTCGTAAACCAACTCTGCCGCTGCCTGCGCTGCTTCCGCTGCGGTTTGCGCTGTCTCTGCATTGGTCTCCGCAGTTTCGGCGTTTGTCTCGGCTGTCTCAGCATTTGTCTCTGCGGTCTCAGCCGCTGCTTGCGCTGCTTCCGCTGCTGCCTGTGCAGCTTCAGATGCTGTCTGCGCTGTCTCTGCGTCTGTGGCGCTTGAGGCCGCTGCTGCGGCGCTGGTGGTTGCAGATGCCGCGTCTACCAGCAAGTCCCACTTTGCAATATCTGCATTGCTGCTTAGAGGCGTTGTGCCGCTAGATGTGTGCGCAGTGTTTGCAATATAAACATTGTTATTGCTTGTGTCTTTTACAATATCGCGCACCGCGTAAGATACAGCCGCAGCCCAATCGCCACGATAGACGCCAATAGCTTGCGTAATGTTCACATCGCCCGAACCGTCAAAAGCAAAAATCTTATTGGCTCGATCTGCCGCAGAGATTGTAAACTCAGATCCAGAAATGACGTTGGTACGAGAAGCTTTGATTGTCCGACCTAGCTCTTCGCTGTGCTGCTGCACCATGAACGTAAGCTTGTCCAGGCTGTTCTCAAGTGACTGAGCAGGGAACGGATCGTTAGGAACCAGGTCTAGCCCTTGCTCCAAGTCCATCTCGCGCAGAATAACAACAGTAACGCCTGACGCCGGTGCAGTTACAAAAACCACATTTCCGCCACTAACATCCCCAACACCTGTAACAGTGTAATCAGTTGTAATAGTCTGGACTGTTTCTGTCCCGTTGCTTGCCCGAAGGATAACAGTCAAGTCATCCTGGTCAAAAACCTTAAAGCCATAAGCAAAGGTAGTTAACGATCCATTGCCGCTGTAGCTTGCTCGGTTCACGCTGCTTGATACTGTCATGTTAAATCCTTATCTCAGCCGAAAAGTACCACATATCTTACCCATTTCCTAGAGAGCTATTCAAACGCCCTTGATATTTCTGGTGAACGACTAGGCGTTGTGTCACCTGGCCCCCACCAATACTTCTGACCTGTTTGTGTTTTCATTCTGCGTTCCAACCGGAGGAACTTAGATTTTGCTTTAGGATCAGTCATTAACTGCATCTGGTCCCACAACCCACGCTCCAATGCTAGGCGGCCATACCAAAGAGAAGACCCAGGAGTGTAACGCTGTGTAAACTTAACTAGCTCACTTGCTGCATTAGTATCCTGGCCTGTAGCGGCCTGGTATAGGTTGCCCACTGTTAGCTCAAGAACATCTTGACCGGCCCCGGCGACTGGACCAGCTATTGTTTCGGCTATCCCCGACCCATACCGGCTTGTGGCGGAAGTCAAGAAATCGCCAAAGATACCTATGCCGCCACCCTGCATAAAGGCTGCAAACCAGAACTTTGCAGTCTCTTCGCTGTCTCCAAACATTTCACGCGGGTCTCTGCCCTTAGAGATCTCTTTCATTTGAAGCGCCAGAGCGCCCATAAGCGTTGTGGAGATTAACAGGTTTGAATAGTAAGCGCCTTTTGAGGAAGACTGCGGCAGCCAAAGCGCCCATAAGCGTTGTGGAGATTAACAGGTTTGAATAGTAAGCGCCTTTTGAGGAAGACTGCGGCAGCTGCATACCCCGCATCAAGTGCGTATTGACCAGGGTAACGCCGAAGTTTTTATACATTGCAAACGATCGCGCCATTTCGCCGGTAAGCGTACCAGGCTGTGTGCCGCCGGTAAGGAACGTAGAACCACGAACAGAGGTGGACGGAACTGCAAAGTTGGTTTCCGTGTTTATCATCTCAAGCAAACGAGTAGATATATTATCGCGCAGAGCCTCATCAATATCAGTGCGCGCCGCAATGTCTGTGGGCCGTATGAACTTTGCGCCCTTGTGCTCATAAGCTTCTGTGCGCCGGATTATGTCCCACTGCGTAGCCTGGATATTGTACCGCTCCATTGTTGAGCGAAAGTTAGGGTCAAGCTCGTCAAAGGCCTTACCAGCGTTACGCGCTACAGTACCCATGAACTCCATGCCAAATGCCCAGCGCCCAGCAGAGGTCATAGGAGATAGGAGGGACGCCCTCATAACAAAGTCAGATATTCTGCGCGTAACTTCTGGCCCCGACATATCACCAACAAAACGCATCTGACCAGCAGCAAGGCTAGTCCAACCCTCGGCAATCAAGCCTGAGCTAATAGCAAGCTCACCTTTTTCTTTGGCCCCGAGAGGGCTCATATACTTTAAGTAGTCTCCGAGTATGCCGGTTTGAGGCAATCCAGAGAATTGACGGGCAAGACGCTGGAAGTTGACATCTGTTACCGCTGAGATCGCAGCCGCACCAAGTTGCGCAGACTGCAAGATCTGGCGCGTTCCTGCCATTGTCGATGCAAACTTGCTGTTGATAGGAGAGTTGTTACGGCCAGACACGGCCATATACATATCATCAAGTCGCTTGCCGGTAGATCGGGCCTTGTCTTTTAAGGCTTCGTCTTTTGCCATCTTGGCCTGTTTGGTCAGCGTGTCTTTCATAAATGTTATAGTTGACGTTGGGTTAGGCCCAAGCACTTCCATCATTGCAATATCACGGGACATATTGGAAATGTGCGATACCATAACATCAAATACGTTATCGTCGCCAAATTCTTTTTGGTACTCAAGCCAGCTATCAGCGTCCTTAAAAACTAAAAAGCGATGATCCTGGCGTTGGTTTGCAAGGCTTTTACCACGCCCGCCAGAGCCGGGGGTCATTTTGTTTGCGCCCTCTGTAGTTATAGTTTCATAAACATCTTTAAGGGCCAACTCTAAGCGTTGAGGCGTAAAGGCGAGACCTGTCACTTGGTCTATCATATCATTAGGAGAAAGCTTGGGGAGAATGTTGCTTCTCCAAGCTTCATAACCAGCTTTGCTTATTTTTAGACTTTGATGATTTTGAGGCAAGAACCACTTTTCATTTTTTGGAATAGATCCACCGGCCCTGTTAAACTTTTTGCGCAACGTCTCTGCGGTCTTTGTCCACGCAGCCGCCATCTCTTTTGCGCTGACATCACCCGTGCTTTCACCAAAGATCTCGCGCGTCATGTTTTTAAGCTGGGCTTTTTGGCGAACCTCCCCGACCAGGTTGCGCCGGAACGTGCCAAGAACCTGACTCATTTCAGCAAAAGCCATGCCTTTGATAGCGTCTTCCCTTTGCGTAACGCTAGAGAAACGAGACATTCCATCTTGCTCAAGGTGAGCTACAGCAGCGGCGAAAGGATTGCTGCGTCCCAAACGGTCCTTGTATTGGCTCATATTAAAGCTGACTTGCTGCCAGGCCTTAGCAGTTAAAAGCTTCTTGCGCTTGCGCTCAAAGGCTTGGCGTTCAAGTGCATCGAAGGTGTCACGCGCTGCCTGGCTAGACGCCTGGCCGGAACCCATTTTGCCCTGGTACTGCTCTTCAAGCTCGTCGAGAAGATCCCGCGCCTCTTTCGCCTGGGCTTCTGTAATGGTCCCCTCGGCCTGGGCGTTAACAATACATTCCCTAAAGCTCATTTTGCGCACCCTCTTAAACGATCCAGCATCTTAACATCCTGGTCAAATTCATCCTTCATGTCACGCAAGGTTTGGTATTGCGGCACGATTTCGTTTGTCTCTTCGTCCAGGCGGCTACCGATAGGAATTTCGGTATCTTCTCTGAAGTTGACTTGTAGCTCTTCTAGCAGTATATCGGTGTCGGAGGTATCAACATTGAGATTTTTTCTAGTAGATGGGTCTATACCCACGATCGAAACTGAACCAGGCGCAATGGTGTCACTTGCAGATGACGGATCTTGGAAGCCTATTTCCTCTGCCGCAATACTTTCAGATACTCGCTCCCCAGAAGTCACACGCGACATGGTAGCGTCACTGACAACCAGGCTTGGCTGGTCTATGCCAGAGGGCAGCTGACGGTTTATCAAAGCCGACCAGCTTTCAGAAAGATTGCCTGCGACCTCTCCGTATAGTTTCTTCATATCTGCAACAGCTTGAGCCCTAGCTGCATCTGGCTGACTTAAATCACGCGATACATTGTAAAGCTTTGTACCGCCGGATTGCTTTGCCTCTAACATGCCAGGAGGCCAGATCTGCACTTCACCAATCTGCCCATCATCGAATATAACGGCAAGCTTGCGATCAAAGTAACCATCGCTGGTAAATGCGTAACCTTCGTCAATTACCTTGTATCTTTTAGACAGTGCAGACACAAATGCCTCTGCTGCATCATTTGTGTCTGCACTAATTCCGCCACGCGCAACATCTGTAATCCTGTTGATTTCTCCACCGTAATTGTCACGCAGCTTTTCCTCGACCCGTTCCCGTTTTTTTAGCGCCGCTTTTTTCTGCGTCACCCCAGCAAACTCAGCCGCCCTAGAAATTTCAGCAGTCAGTTCAGCGTGGTTACGTTCTGCCCGCGCCATAATGTCATCAACATCTGTAAAGTTTTGTTCTTTCTTAATTTGTAGGTCTAGCGCCTTGCTTTCGATAGGGTCCATATCTTGCAAGCGAACAATGCGATCCTCTGGCATAACGGCAGGCTTGCCGATCTTTGCCTTAGCTGCATCGTTGGCAATCACGCTGCCCAGGACATCGCCCTCTAACTGACTTGCCTGGTCTAGCGATCCTTGACCAAACGCATCATCGAAGGCGTCTAGCTGGCCTTCCTCTGCGCTAGTTCGTATTGACGCGATTTCATCTGGAGCATCGAAAGAGCGTCCAACATCGCCAACTTCTGCGCGGTCAAACTCGCCTGCTGAAATTGCTCGTCTGACATCTTCGATAAAGCTAGTTGTAGCGGCGTTGTAGTTGCCGGTTTCTTTCGCGTTTCTTGCTGCTGCTGTGAGGGCGTCTGAGAGAGCGCCTTTTCTGTTCGCTTGACTTTGGAGGAGCGCGACCGCTTTGCCATCTTCTTGAGCCCTTCTTTGGTTTGCATCTCTTGCTAGTAGGTTGCCTTCATCTTCAAGCCGCGTAGCGTTCTTGATAAGGTTCTGGAATGAAGACTTGTCTTTGCGTAGCTGTTTTTGCGCCCGGTCTAAAACCTTTGCCCGCTCCATAAACAGACTTGTTGTCAGCACTTCATCGCCAAACAGGCTTTCCTGTGTCTCTGATACCAGGCTAGTTTCTCTCACCTGGCGCACGATCGACTCTGCCTGGAAAGCGTTAGCAGGTTCTGTCTTAGCCAGGACATCGAGGGCTGCTTTCTGCAAGGCCTCATCATTAGGTATTAAACGGCCAACAATAGCCGCAAAGTTTGGCGCAACAACTTCGTTCTTTACCATGCCCCAAGCATCGCCAACTAGGTTTGCAAGGTCTGTGGCTTGGCGAACAAAAGCTGACCTGGGTGGCAACTCACCGATCCGGTCTGGGCTGGAGCGCAGCACCTTTGCCGCGTCGATCGCGCTGCCGGTTCCCTCAGAGATATTCTTGAGAGCCGCTGTAACCATAGCGTCTTCGGGCGTGATCCCGTCAACCTCGCGCAAACGGTAGCCAATCATTTTCACATTTTGTGACGGGTCTTGCTGAGAGATCCGCTTGGCAAGGCCTAGCCTCTGGTGTCCGTCAGCAATGAACAAGCGCCCATCCGCATACTCATAAATAGTAACCATGCCACCCTTAATAGGATCCCATTGGGTTACTCCCTGGAGCCGATCGGTAACGCCAAATTCGTCGCCACCTTCTTTGAACTGGAATGTCTTTGCATCGACGCCAATATCATTAGGGTCGAACTCGTCAACGATACCGCCAATGTTTGTCGCTCGGTTCACATTCTCCGGCAACTCTACAGGCGATGATGGGATCTCAGATACCTTGGGAAGCTTGCCGTTGGTAAAAGCAATCTCTGCCTCTGTTAGACGTGCGTTGTGCTCTATGTCAGCCGCTTGGGTCTTAACCAGGGGAGTGCTTTCTGCGGCTGAGGTGTAGACATCCTCCAATGCTTCAGCGGTTACTTGAGTTTTAGATTTACCGCCAGACGCTGCGCTAAGAACCTGTGCGCCTCGACGGGCTTGCTGCGCAGTAAGCTTAATGGTTTCCCCGCCAATCTTAATTCCAACAGGAAATGCGCCACCAATAAGCGCAGCCGTTCCGACATTGTTTCGGAATTCTTCCCAGCCATATTCCAAGCCTAGACTTTTGTACCATGCGGCTACATCGGGCTGCTGTATTGCTTCAACGGTAGCGTTCACAGCTGCCTCGCGGAAAGCTAGACCAATAAGACCTCTACCTTTTGTTAGAGAGCCACCAGGAATCAACATAGCAGCCTGGTTTATTGGGTCAGTTGCAAAAAACGCCGTACTCCCGACAAACCTGGCAATCGTTTTGCCTATGCCTGGGGATCTCGATGTAAGCTCAGCTAATTCGCTTTGCTCAGTAAAGTGTTTGTCACGCGCAGCCTGCACCCAAACATCATCACGATCTGGATCAAGAACAGAAACAACAAGCTCTGGAGGTAGTGCGTCACGGTTTGCACGAACATAGGCTTCAACTTGCCGCGCTTCGTAATCATATCTGCCCTTGCCATAACGATTCATAGCCTCGCCAGACAGAATAGCAAACACATTAGGGTTTAGATAAGAGCCTGGGTTTTTAAATGACTTGCCAGTAATGCTTTCGATCTCAGCAACGATCGGCTCCCAGGTGTCTTCAACATAAAGCTCAGGAGCAGATCCGCTTTGCAACTTAACGGCGTCAAACGATTGCTTGACGTTTTCGATATACCCACCTTCGGGCTTGCTGCGGCGAGGGGCCGTTGCAAAGGAGGTTGGGTTTACTTCATTTCTGAGGTAACTACTCATTATTCGCCTCTCAACTGCACGGCTTCATTTCTAATTAAATTGAAGACACCTCTTTTTGTAAACTTATTGCTTCCCTCAGTCTGCCGAATAAAGTCCTGTACGCTTTCGATGTCATTTAAATCAACATCGCTGTTACTTAAATCTTGCGCCAGATCCGAAATAATAACCCGCTCGCTCCTGCCCGCTCCGTAACCGCCAGATTTTTTAGTACCCCCAGCTTTGCGCGAGGCGCTAACAAGGTCTCCCATAGTAAATGTTATATCAATGTCAGAGGTGTCCGTTAGCATTGCATATTCTGGGCTGCCGTAATCACCGGCAAAAAGACCATAAACCATTTGGCCGTTTCTTTTGCCTAAGACCTGTATGCTATACTCCTCGTTCTGGAATCTCTCGAAAACCTCTTCATCAATAACGCCATCTGCCGCTATCTCGTTAAAGTTTTCATAGCTGACATTTTCTATGGCATCATTAATTTCTTCTGCGGTGCGGTTGTATGGTATAAGAGTGGGCTTTCCAGAGACCTCTTGAACACCACCAGTGCCTGTCTGAGGATTGTAGCCGGAAGCTACAGAAACAGCCTTAGACCACAATTCTTCGTCGAAATCCTTGCTGACACGGCGAGAAAGAACTTCGGCATAGTAAGCTTCAGCAGTATCTTTGATATTCTTTTTAAGCTCGGCATTAACATCGCCAGGCAAGTTTTCATACGCCGTTCCCAACACCTTGAACATCTCTTCTTTGACTAAGGCCTTGTCAGCCCCGACAAGCGGAGAACCATTCTCCTCGATCTCAACAACGCCATTTAAAATAATCTCAGACTCGTTAAACAAGCCATCCTGCATAAGACCCGCAACGTGCGCAGTGACAGGTGAGTTGGGAGCAATCTGGGCCATAACGTCAGGAGCGTAATCCCCAAACAGCTGCGTGACGTCAATGATTGCCTGCATCCTCTCAACAGCTGTGCCTTTGTTCATCCTTGGAGCATACGCCGCAGCCTCGGACGGAGTGAGGAGCGTTAGGGGGCCAGATAAATTGTAGTGGCCTTGAGTTTGTATTGCAGCCAAAATTCGGCCCTGGACGCCGGTTTGATCCTCGCCTGTCTCTTGCGTTCTCTGGATCGCTTCTGCTGTCAGGTCTACCGACTGAACTTTTACAGCGCCTGTTTTAGAAGCAAACCCTATAGGATCTTTTGCTAGTTGTTTGTCCATATTGTCGCGGAACCCACGCAGGAAATCCAAGCCTAGAAGCTCCCTGGCCTGCAACCCTGGGCCGCCCATCGTGTCGCCGGTCTCAAGGCTCATTATCATACCGTCAAGATCTTGAAGGTTCGTAACAGTTTTGATTGAGGAAGAAAGATCCTGTATGTACTGAAGGTCAGCCAAGCCCTCTTGAAGCTCTACGGCCTCTACGTTGTCCATAAATGGAGCAACCTGGGAAACTAAACTCTCCAGATCAGCAACTCCGTTACCAGGCAAAGTCCCACCCTCTTGGAGTATCTTTGTGTAAGCTGTAATCTGTTCGCCGGTTTTCTTGCCGACCTGCTTATTAACACGGATCTGTTTCTGCTCTTCCGCAGACGCCGCGTCGATAAACCCAGCGCCAGTGCCAAGTGATTGCAGGATCTGGGCCTGAGTTTGCAGGGGAAGCTTTTTTAAAAGCGCAAGTTGAAGCTGGTTCTTGCCTGCTAGGTTTGGATCATTATCACGAATAGCCAGGCGAATATTCTCAAGGTCACGGCTTGGAGTGTCACTGTTTTGGATCGCTTGCATTACATTGCTGGTTACAGCGCCGGTAATGACCGCAAGTTCTTGCTTCTTTAATGCGTCTGGATTGCCTAGACCCAGCTGCCCCATGCGAATACTATCAACGCCAAAGTTGGACGCAATCAAGTCAAACTCAGCTGGTGAAGTTACAGCGGCCAGGTTCTGCATGGTTGACTGCGCACGGGCAGTGCGCGCTGCTGCGTTGGCGCTCTCTATCTTTTGGTCAATCGTATTGCGCAACGAAAACCGCTGAGTCAATTCCATTTGGTTAAAACGATCGGTCAGAACACGCCGTGCCTCTCGGTCATTTACATCTTCAAGAAGCTTCTCGCGCGTAGCCTTGCTTGCCTGAGACCAAAGGCCTTCCTCTTCTTTCCCGCCTTCATTGAAAACATTGCGAAGCTTGCCGGTTTCGATCTTTGACAGGTTTAAAGCCTCTTGGCGTAACGCCTCTTCGCCAGCCAAAAGCTTTTCATTGATCTGCGTTTCACGCGCAGCCTTGTAGCGCATTGCCGTAAACTCAGCAGCTTGCCCTATCACCGCACCAGCTATAGCGTTCTGGGCTTGAGCCTGTTGCACAAAAGGCTGTGCGTTTGCCCTGGTTCGAAAGCTACGACCAGGAGCTTCGGAGGTCATTTGCGATCCGGCTGTGTATGTGGGAATTCTCATGTACCGGCTCCGTTACGTTGTCGCTGTCGTTTTAGTTGGCGTGAATATGTTGCTGTTATAACCCATTTGAGCGGCCTGCCCAAAGCCTGAGATTAAGCTTGCTGTACCTTGTGCGCGCATTGCCGCTGCGCCTGCACCAGCTTCCATACGGGACATTTGGGCAGTAAGCTTGGCGTCTTCCTGGGCATCGTTGATCTGCATGTTGGTGACGTAGTTGTTAAACTTATCAACCGTTATCTCATACTCAAGTTCTCTAGCGTTCTCGCGCAACACCTGCATTGGGGTTCCCACCGCAATGTCGATTCCGGCATAAGCATAGTTAGCAACAGCCTCGCCCTGCACCTTGCGAAACTGCATCCGCTTCCGCGTGTTTGAGATCAACGTATTGTTGTTTATAATCGTGCGCTGGTTCTCTAAGAGGTTTACATCACGCTCAATGATCTGTGCGTTAAACTCACCGATACGCTGCTGCGCAGCGGCTGCACGATCTGCGGCAGACTTCTGGTTAATCCCGCCTAATATTGACAGGCCCATATTAGCAATAGCTAAAGCTTCCATTACCATTTTGCGTACCTCTCATAGTCAAGACCGTCAGGCCCATACTGTTTCATCAAGCCCTCGCTCTGAAAGCCCAAGAACTTAGCCAGCTTGTGAGCGCCCTCAAAGTCCGAACGAACAACCGCCTGCACTCTGCGCAGCTTTAATCTTTTAATCGCTGCGTCTAGCTCACGGCGAACAAGACGTATTGTCTGCACCTTCTTATGCTGCATGTCTTCCGTTGGTATGAACCAAGCCTCTGAAACTCCGTCCCATAACGGGGCCAAGCCAGTAACAGCGTACACTTTACCCTCACCTAGAAACGCCAAGCCCCTACCTGGAACCGTAAACGTAGGAAGAGCAGCAAGAACTAATCCAAGCTGCGCATCATTCTGCTTAGGTGCGTTCTTAGAAGCGTACAAAACGTGCGCTCTGGTGAGAGGTACTACCATCATTTGTCAAACGTATTCATTCTTGGGTACAACGCTAAGATTGTAAGTGGCAAGGGCTGTGTCTGTTGCAAGTATATCCTATCATCGTCATCAAACCCACCCTGGAATTCAATATCTTTATCACCAGTAAACAAGGGTACAGCTTCATCCATAGCCATAGAGCTATCGCGGAAGAAAACGCGGTCTATTTCGCCAGAGTCGTTTCCGATTTCAACGCCAACAGTTTCAAACAAACGCATTGTAATACCGTGAATTCTTTTAGGTTTGCCTTGGGATGTACCGTCTTGAGACCCGCTTTCTAATCGCAGCGTCTGCATACTTGAAGTGTAGCCATACCCAATAGCCGCGCTTGTTGCGGAAAAATCTAAAGTAATTGCTCCGCTTGATACAGTCTTGTCAGGGTGGCTTGCACCATTAGCCAGGATAGAAACATCATCACCCTCTAAGTGATAGAGAGAGCTAAAACCTGATACGGCGCTACCGGCATAGACAAGCCCACTGTCAACAAAGAACGCAGAGGTTGTATCGCTACCAAAGTCAAAGTCCTTCATGACCTCAACATAACGCATTGTCTGACCGTTGATCGTGCGCTTAACAATCATGTAAAGCTCGTCGTTGCCAGTGTCGGTAGGCAAGGTAGATATGCTTTCAACAACCGCTTGACCGCTATTAAACTCGCCGCCAATCACATGCTTATGCCATGCAACAACAGCCTCTTCGCGGCGATACGTTAAGCCCAAAAGTGTGCCATCAGCACGAATACACCAAACAATGTTCTCCGGCTCTTGCTGGTAAGCAAAGCCCTCAATGCCACCTTCAGTAATATGCTCTGCCAAAACAGTTATATCTGGGGCTTGGTAGCCAGAAGTATTGACCTCACCAACATACTTAAACTCTCGCACCTTGCGATTACCGCGCTGTAGGAAAAGCGTAACATCTGCAACCTGGACAGGCTCAATATTTGCAGAACCGTAGTTAGAATACTTGCGGATCTGAGTGGTTGTTGGGCTGATCGGGCCATCATTCGTTGTTGTAAGGACGTACTCGCCGCCCGAAGTACCTATTGTCAGCACCCGCGTAGCCGAAAGATAACGAATACTATTCACCTGGTTTGACGCAATAGTGTAGATCAGAGCATCGTTAGCACTGGTCCCGGTGTGAAAGTTTAAATAATCTGCGTTTTTTGAAAACCACAAGGTCTGTGGGTTGTTATTCGTTGCTGCAAAAACCAAACGCTGCTCAAAGAAGGTAACAACGCTAGGATAGTTGTCAGTGCTAGTGAGAACTGGCGTAGTGTTCTCGTTAATCGTGGGAATGGCAAACGTCCAAGCATTATGATTTGTGCGAGAAAGTGTGCGAACAGCATAGCTCGGGTGCGCAAAATACATAACATCCGCAGATTGGGCAAAGCGTAGATCAAAAATGTCAGCCGCAGCATACGGCGTTGTTTGCTGGTATATCTCGTCAGTAGACCCGCCAGAAGTGTAGGTCGTGTAATTGGTTGAATCAATGTCATTGCCAAACAGATCTTGCAGCGAATAAGTGTTTGCTGTGCTGTTGGCAACAATGTAGTTGCGGCCGTTTAGCTCAGTCATGCCGCCTACGCTATCCAGGTAGATTTCATCACCGTTGCTGTAACCGTGGCTGTTACTCGTAATAACAACAGGGTCTGCCTTTGTTGCAGCCGTAATGCTTTTTGCCGATCCTGTCAAAACTTGCAATCCGTTGCGGAAAACCCGCATGTATTGATTGCCAAACTCTAATATATAAGTGTCAGAGGTTTTGAACTGAAAGGGGATTAGCCGTGTCTTGACGGAGCTATCCTTGACAGCACCCAAGTATTCTGTGCCTGGCCTGCGTGTCAAACCCCCGTGTGGCTGCACAATCATGTTTGTTAAGTCAGATAACCCAGAGCGATACTTTTCAATCTCAATACGGCCCTCAAGGCGCGGAGAGATCTCGCCAGATGTAAACGTGCTGATCGCTGGGGCGGAACGAGCCATTTAGAACCTCGCCTCAATAAAGTCACTAGCCTCAATGCGCTCTGGCGCGCCTTCTGTTGCATCCTCGAAACGAGCATCCTTTAGCTTACGATCAAAGTCAGCCGCAGCAATTTGCCGAACAGTTGTTGATCCAGTAATCGCATAGGAAACTTCATAGGCCAAACGAGAGGCCAAAACCTCAATCAGTCCAGCATCGTATTGCTGTGGGTCTGTAATCCTGGCAACGTACTTAATCTTGGCTGTGCCTTCATCTGTTAAAAGTTTACGGCCTTCAATTATAAAAGGCGGTGTATCATTGTTGCTGCGCATGTTGTCGAAAGGATAAGTCATTGACCCATTGCTAAACTGTAGCACACGCAAGCAATATGGATCAGACGGTAACGCATACTGACGGGCATAGCCGTAAACAGGTGCTTCTGTTTCTTGCGCAAGCTCCGCTCTTCGTATCAAACAATTCCAAGGGTGAGACCGAAACACGCTGTCCCGAACTGCCTCATAACGCTGATTAACAATCCTGGCTGGTTTGCTGTTCTCACCAAGGGACGTAATGTTGGAAGCACCTAAAGAATTTAGTGCGTAATTGGCAATGTCTACAACGCTGGTCATCTGCTATCTCCATAAGGGAGAGGGGGCGACAAGCCGCCCCCGCTCTTATTAGTCTACCACATACTTGATAGTCACCTCAATAGTGCCAGTGCCAGCAGCACCGCCCATCGTGACTGTGATAACAACACCATCTTCATTAGTATCTGTCTCTGTACCTGAGCCTAAAGCTAAGGTTGCAAGGATGTCTACTTTCTGAGCAGATGTTGAAGCAGCAGCAGCTTTGTAAGCAGCCGGAGCGGCAGAAACAGCAGTGCCAGCAGAATTTGTATGCGCTGCATACCCCACTGACAATGTAGTTGATCCACCAAGAGCGTCATGCGCAAGAGAACCCTCAAGCAAACGCGCTCCGTCTGGTAGTGTGAACATCTCAATAACGTCACCAGACGCCAGGGAAGATGCTTCGTATGTGCCGTGAGCTACACGGATACGACCCGCAAGCTCATTAGCTTTGTTCATCACGGCTGGTGTTGCGCGTGAGTTAGTACGTTGTGCTGAATATACAGTAGCCATTAATCAGTCTCCTTATTCGCTACACGCGATTTCGACAACTTTGGATTCCTCCATCCGTGTCGCACCGACAGACTGACAATAGTAAACCTGAGTAGCGTAGGATTTATCTGCGCGCTCATCAATACGGGCTGCTGGCTCTTTGCCAATAGCGCACTTGATGCCGTCAGATGCAAACGCAATCACTTGGCGGTCAGAGTTGCTATCTGTACTCAAGCGGTTTGAAACGATGAAGCTGAAGCCAACAAACGTGTTGATCTCACCCATCGCCAAGGCTTTGACAGTGTTGTAATCGCTAGAAGTTACAGTTGTGTTGTTCAACAGATCAGAAACCTGCTTAGGTGAAACAACGATGTGACGAGGGATAGAAGGATCTACGTTGCCACTATCAAGGATCTCTTTAGCTTCAATCAACTTAGCAATAGTCAAACCGGCAGATCCATGTGCGATCTTTTGGCCTGCTGGCAATGCTGTAGTGGTTGAACCGTCTTTGCCTGTTGAGGCGTTACCTAGAGCAGCAGCAATGATAACATCATCCATTGCGCGACCCATAGCTGCGGCAGCAGCACGGCTATACGTTGAAGTCGGATCAACGAGCAAACGCACTTTGTCCTGATCGTCGATCAGATCGGCATACTCATAGTCAGACATAGTAACCATACGGCGTGAATGTGGTGTGTCCACAATCGGTGTATCCGCATGACGGGAGGTACGCAGGATAGCAGCTGCTGATCCCACCTGGTCGAAAAAGGCTTTCTCGCCGTTTACGCTTTCCACATCTACCGCATTGCGCAGCAGAGAACCCATTTGCTGTGACAGCATTTGGATGTTCGCAGAGAACTGTTGGACGAAAGCCGTAGTAATTTGAGTAGACATTGGTCTCTCCTACAGATTAAGTTTATGTTTGCTACGCATGGTTATCTCCGAAGAGGCCTTGCTGCTGCTTAGGGCAGCTAGTCCACCTGACGCACAGGTTTGTCGGCGTGGGCCTTTCGGTTGTCCACTATACATAGCCACGCAAACGCAAGACCTCGGCTACTGCCGCGTCATGGCCTGGATGACCTGCAACTGTGTATGGCGTATTTGGTTGCATGTGTTCTTGAATGAGCTTTTGCGCATCCTGAGAGCTCATAACAACCTCGGTCGGTTCTCCGACCAAGCCATCTTCTCCTAGCATTTCTGCCATGCGGGAGAATGTTCTAATAATAACAGGGTGATCGCCCAATACGCGCCCGTCTGCTAGTTGAATTTGGTCAAATATTTCAGTGTCACCCATAACCGTGCGCGCCGCAGCCTGTGCTTGAGTAAGCTTTTTCTCAAAGTTTTGCCCAAACTCTTGGCGCAACTCCTGCTCACCATTAAACCGAGCCTCTTCTGCACGTTGATTAAGAGCTTCTCGGCCAGCATTTATCTGATCCTGATACAAGCCCGCAATCTCCTGCGCCTGCTTATTAGACAAGCCAATTTCATAAGCCTTGTTTCTAAAAGCAGTGAATGAGCCTTCGTCAAAAACATCCGTTTGCTCTAACTCGTACTGGTTCGGATCTTCGGGAGCACCTAACCGTTGGTAAACGCTTTGCCATTCCTCGGCTGTAGCAGCTTTACCTGGTATAGCAATCTTGTCTGCGCCAATAAGCTTTTGCGCGTTAAGGTGCGTTTTTGCAAAATCATTCAAAGACTCCCACTTGTTAATTAGCGGGTTACTTCTGTACTCTTCTTCAAGGCCATCAAGCCAGCTACCCGTTTGCTCAGGTGCAGCTTGCGTTTGTTCCACTACAGGCTCAGGCGCTACCGACTCAGCTACTACTGCATCCGCGACTTCTTGAGATCCTGTATCTAGGGTTGTCTCTTCGTTCATTTGTTTTCCTGTTCGGGACTGCGTTCTTCGGCCAACATTCTGACGATAGTAAGCACTGCTGCTCGTTGACCCTCTGCAAACGCTGATTGATGTGGATCGCCAGAAACAAAAGTGGTTGTCTCAAAGCTAAAACGCTTTTTGAGATCACCTAAAACCTGCGCGCCATCATCTGTCCCAAAGGTCCGACGATAAGCTAACTTTAATTCCTCTACCTTGTTCATATCTGACCGCGCTCCCTAGCTGTTGAGATCGCTTCTGCCATAGGCGCGGCCTTCTGAGCCTGCTCTGCAAGCATCATTTCCTGCTGTTGCTGCGCTTGCCGGGCCTGAGCCTCGGCACGTTGGCGACGAAGATCTTTTACTTCCGTGTCGCTGCGGATAACGCGCGCAGGAATACCAGTCGTTTCGACCAGGTACTGCACAAGCTTATCATCATCAAGATAATCCATAACAGGAGCAATTTGCTGCATCTGCAACAATACCTCAAAGCCGCGCAACATAGACTGCAAGTCAGTCATCTTCTGCGCTTTAGCCAGCGGAGAAACGTATTCAATGTCAATGTCTTGGCCTTGTAGCTCCTCCGGTGCGGGTGGAAGGAGCCCAGACCGAAGGAGCAGTGCAAAGGATCGAGAGATTAGCGGTTGCAGCAACTCGGCCTGGAGTCTACCGAGAACCGGCCCAAGTAGCCGCATCTTCTCTTCATTCCTCTGCAACACCTCTGTTGCAGTCATGGCAGGGCCATTAGACATCAACAGCTGATCGACATAGAACGCCTGACGAATTGCATTGCGGCGCTGCTCTTCCATGTTTAAGCCAAGAGGATTGTTTGCACCAATCTGCAATGGCTCAAGCCGGTCGCGTGTGCCAGAGCGGTAGAAGTTTAGAGCCCCAGGTGTTGTGCGCACCGGCAGCATAAACCCATCGTCGGGAACCATGAGAGGCGGATCAATCTGTTTCTGAGCAGCACGAATTGTTGTCTCAGACATTTTGTTAAGCATCTTGGTATCAGGCAGCGCGTTCATTGCAGGGCTGCGGCCATACGTTGAAACGCTATCTTTTACAAAGCGAGTGACCATAAACGGAAATTCATCAAACCCGCTTTCGGAAAGAAGCTGTCTAGTGTCTGCCGTATAGTAAATAGAAGCTATAGGCTTGTTCTTTTTGGCTCGACCCTTGGCTTCCAACCGTGGATATGCCGCGTGAACAATAGAATGTTCCTTGTAAGGATCTTTCTCTAGGTCTTTTTTGACCTCAACCGGACAGTTTTCTTCACCAAACTGCATAGCAATGGCCCGCGCAGTCAGTTTAAACTTGCGGTAAACCGTATCAACCCGGCCCTCTGAGTTCTCAGAAATGCAAATTTCAGCAATATGACGCGAAGAAAAACGCAAACCATCGTCTGCGCCCTCGACGTAAAACGCAGCTGTACCAAAAACAACGAGATCATAATACAATTCGTGGATCTCTTGCTGGAAATTAGAGCGATGAAAAGCCTGGTACATTTGATCTATAGAGGTTTCTAACCATTCGTTTGCCGCGTCACTCTGTTGGAGCATGGGGTCACGGAAACGCATAGAAAACCAAGGTGTGCTAGGGCTGGTCAACATGCCATGCAAGCTAGACGCAAGCAACTCAACAGCATGAACAGCTGTACCATCGTACAAAAGCTCTGTTCGCTTGTCTCCCTGGGTGCGCTTTTTGGTAATATCAGCCTTACGAGGCAGCATATAGTCTGCCAACTCTTGCCAATGGCTTTCCCATTGGGATCGCTGTGACTGCAATGTTTTATATCTGCGGTCTAACTGCGTTATCATCGGCAATACTTCAGCCATTACTATGCCATCCCATAACTATTCATTAAACTTTTGCGCTTTTTAGACTTGTTGCCGCCCTCAGTGCGACCAGCCATACGCTGGTTTAGGCGCTCGATCGGATCAACAGACGCAGCTTTATTCATCTTTGCAGGCTGTGACGAGC
>Ga0208303_1000426_pt1 | contig 17413 bp, 18 predicted proteins | sample CB_VirMetaG_2_FD_184537 | JGI IMG/M metagenome (GOLD analysis project Ga0208303, IMG submission 184537) | Freshwater to marine saline gradient viral communities from Chesapeake Bay - CB_1504_2 Viral MetaG (SPAdes) (version 4) | ecosystem: Environmental > Aquatic > Marine > Coastal | place: USA... | reverse complement strand
TCATATGATGGATTTTCTAGAGATATTAGCTTTAGTTTTAAAGTCCCCGTACTATCAGCCTTAGAACAAAGATCGGTATATTCTAAGTTAAATTATTTAGCTTCATTATGTGCCCCCGATTATTCAAATGCTGGTCTTATGCGGGGTAATTTAATCAAATTAACAATCGGAGATTATTTAGTTGACGTTCCCGGAATTATGATGGGAATTAATTTAAGTATTAGTGATGAAGCTGGGTGGGATATTGCTAGAGATTCAAAAGGAAACAAAATCAAAGGTATAACTAATGAAACTGGGGGTAAAGTAATGCCTAAACTAATCGAAGTATCAGGTTTCTCATTTAAACCAATTCATAACTTTATCCCTAAAACAATTTCACAAAAATTTGTAGAAACAGGAGATGGTTTTTATGTTGATGCTCCATTTATTAGTTATGGAAACACAAAACCTAATCAATTAGATAGTAGATATGGTTCAAATAATACGATTAATGATGACCTTAATAAAATTTTAGCAACCCTCCAATCCCCTGGGTTTTTATAACCTTTAATAATGCCAAGCAGATATACATCCATACAAACTAAAACAGTTCCTAAAAATCAAAGAACTACAAGGATTTACAAAACAGTAAAGTATCCTGAGATACCTTTATCTGTTAATGATATCTACGCTTATACAACTCAAGGTGATCGACTAGACTTACTTGCCCAACAATTTTACGGAGATGTAAATCTATGGTGGGTTATAGCCAGCGCTAACCCAGACATTATCCCTCAAAATTCTTTATTTATACCTGAAGGAACAGAAATTAGAATACCCCAAGATATAGTTACAGTAAAATCGTTGTACAACCAGTTAAATAACATCTAATATGGGAAATATAACCGGAAATCCCTTTGATGAAGGTGTAGTAGCTCAAATTGATGCTAGACAAACTAGTTTAGGATTAAACCCTAAACCAGATAGTACTTTAGTCTATCAAAACAACAAAAATGCTTTTTTAAGATTAGCATCCTCTATCAATATTCAAGATAATACGGAAAAAGATGTTACCGCTAAACAAATTTTAGAATTAAGAGATTTACCTGAATCATTAAAAGGAAATGGGTTAGCTAAAAAATGTGTTTTATTTGGTGGTGTAACTTCTATTGATGGTAATAATTTTACTAAACCTTCTGGACTAGCTTCATTAGGTGATGTTTTTAGTGGAGCATATGGTTGGGGTGGTATAGGTTCTAGAGGATATGTTCCTATGCCTGGTATTGAGAGTGCTAATATTAGCTTTTATAACCGAGGTGCTTTAGCTAGAGCTGATCTTAAAATTAAAGTATACAGTGTAGAACAACTTCAAATATTTGATCTATTATATTTTAGGATTGGGTATACAATGTTGTTAGAATGGGGTCATGTTTTATATCTTAATAATGAAGGAACATTAGTTAATAGGAATGATTTTTTTACTGATCCCTTTTCTAAATTTTTTGAAACTAAAAAACAAGATGATATTTTAAAGGCCATAAAAAAAGAAAGAAAAGATTCTTTTTATAATTATGATGCTATGTTAGGTAAAGTAGTAAACTTTACTTGGAAATTTAACACTGATGGCTCTTATGATATTGATTTAAAATTAATAGGGTATGGTGATTTAATTGAAGCATTAAAAATTAATACTACTGGAGAAGCGCCAACAGCAAAACCACCAACCCAATCAGATGTAATTAAACAAACAGACCAAAAAGCCCAAGCCGCGGACCAAGCTGCTCTTAATGCTGCAAACGCTGCTGCTGAAAAAGAAAGACAAGCTAGAGAAGCTCGTGAAAAAGCCCAAACAGACTTAGCAACTAAAAAATCTCAATTTATAGTTGAATATGATAATATAATTCTTCAAATTGACAATACTGATACAAGGCCTAGTTTTACATTTTCTACCTCAACCATAACATCATCAGAAATTTTCCCAGATGATGTTAATGGACTTGGAAATGCATATGATGCTATAAATGCAGATATAGCATCTCTTCAGAGATTTACAGGTAAAAATGGGGAACCAGAAATTAAAGCTTTATTAAATAAATTAAAAGATATTATCTCAAATTGGGGTAATGCTCTTGGCGAAAGTTCACAAGCCGAGCAAAATGCTTCTAATTTAGAAAAAGAAGCAGAAGATAAAAAAGCAGAAGAAAATAGAAGAAGACAAGAAGCAGAACGTTTAAGACGAAACTCTCAAAAAGCAGCAGAAGAATATAATTTATCCCCTCCTGCAGCTCAAGAAAATCAAAACTCAACAAGACTTAACGAGGAATTATATAAATGGAGAGAAGAAGCTAAAAAAGCAAACACAGTTAATTTTTGTTCTCTTCCATTTACATCAAAATCAGCATCATTAGCAAATACTACTCTTCAAATCCACCAATATTACGTACGTTTAGGATATATTTTTGAATGGATTCAAAGAAATCTTTTAATCTATGATAATACAAAACCAGGAGATGATGGTTCTGACGTAAATCCTCTTTTTACTATTGATTTTGATCCTGATACAAATTATTGTATGAGATTCCCGTATCAAATATCTGCTGATCCTTTAACTTGTATTATTCCTTCTAAAAATTTAGTTGATGGAAAAGGTTGGGAATATTTTACTAAAGCTAATGGTAATTTTCCTGATTTAAGTAATTATTTTGTTGAAGGAAATGATAATTTAGGAAAAGTTATGAATATTATGGTTAATATTGATTTTGTAGCTAGAGTATTAGCTAGAAAAGTTGATGCTAATGGTAAAACTAATTTCTTATCCTTTTTTAAAGATATTTTAAACTCTATAAATGATGCTTTAGGTAACGTAAACAAATTAGATATTGTTTATGATAGTGAAGAAAACCAAGTTAAAATAATTGAAGGAAGCAGATTACAAATAGACGATTCTCCAGGCACTAAATTAGCTATATTTGAAGTTTATGGTGTTCGTCCTGGGGTAAAAGGTAGTTTTGTAACTAATGTTGATTTTCAAGTTCAGTTACCTCCTAATATGGCTGCTATGGCTACAATTTCAGCTCAAGCAAGTGGTAATATTGTAGGTGAAAACGCAACTGCTTTATCCCGTTTAAATACAGGATTAGTAGATAGAGTTGTTACTACTAAACTAGATGCTACATCTGTTGGTTTAGCTACAAAAGGAACAGCAACTGATCCGGTAAATGTATTTAATGATAAGTTAAGTATAGAAGTTACTACATTAAACGAATTATATAAAAATCTTAACTACGTAAAAGATAATGTTGAGACTTTAAAATCAATAAATAGAGATATTTCATTATATACCGTAGGAGATGCCGCCGAAAAAGAACAAGCACCTGCTCCTTTCTTTATCCCATTTAATCTATCTCTAGAAATGGATGGATTATCAGGAATGAGAAACTATGAAAGGTTTGCTATTACAGAAAATGTATTACCTTATAGTTATAGAACGAGTAATGAAGGTGGAGTAATTGACTTTTTAATTAAAGGTATTTCCCATAGTATATCAAACAACCAGTGGAAAACTAAAATTGAAAGCCTTACTGTTTCTTCTAAACGTAAAAACAAACAAACTACAACACCTAACCAAAACGCATCTTTAGGAAATACTAATAATAATACTGGTTCATAATGCCTTATTATCCTAAAAATAGAATCCAAACTAATCTCTATACTAATGGAGGGGAATTTTCTATCAAGTCTAATGCCCTCCCTTACAATGGATATTACTATAAATTATATAACGGAGAAATATATAGTGGCAAAAACCCAAACGATGGAACCCCTCAATTACTTATCCCCACCTCAGAACTTGATGTTTTAAATAGTGATAATGTAAATGATTCTTTATATAATGTATTAACTCCGTCTAATGATACGAATGTTTTAGATTATTTAGCTTTAGTTCCTAAATATCCTAAAGATAGAAAAATCCCTACTCCTTATTATCCGGATCCTTCTGCTCAAGATTATGAATTAGGGGAAATTACAAGATACTTTGTTAAAAAAATAAACGAAGCTCTATATATTGAAATTAATCAAAACGAGTATAATAAGATAAAAGATCAAAATGCTCAATATCTTTGGGAAATATACACTGCTGAAGCTTTACCTTGGAGTATTTCGGGTAATAAAAATACTGTTACTCAAACAAATAAAAATTTAACTGGACTACTTGAAATTAGAAGTAAATGGTATGGTTTTGGAAAATATATTTTGCTGACTGGAGGTTTTGACAAGTTTTATAAATAAGGTTGTTTTGTAATATTTTGGGTATTATATTTACTCCCAAATTGGTTATAAATGTATTGGCTCGTAGAGACAGAAGAACAAATTAGTTATTTAATTAATCGAGGTTTTAAAGAAGCATATATTGAGATTATTCCGTTCTCAAACAATGTTCACCCCGCATTAAATGATATCTCTCTAGTTTATTTTAGACCGTCTATAGAACGTAAGGGGTTTATGTTATGTATTGACCATAGCGAAACCTTAAGCATTGAATTGACACGAGTAAACGAGTTACTACAAGGAATAGAGCGGTTATACGTGCAAGATAAGAAGAACGCATTATTTTATTTTCCCATTAAAGGCTTGCTCGACGTAGATTTAATCTCTAATCCGTATATACCAGAGCCAACACCAACTCACACAATTTTATCATCGCGTCTTAAACACAGAACAGATATTAATCGCATGATTCCCGTGGTCAAGCATTATGAGGTAAGTGAGACAACATATAACGCAATTAAACACACGTTTGATGCACCACGGCCGTTGCATTTTGATTTCTATAATAATCAAGCTACGTTTGCCTTTTTTGGTATAGAGGTGAACGGACTTAAAATAGATAAGAATGAGTTTAATAAACATTTTCCCGAAACAGAAGAAGATTTCGTATACACGCAGTATAACTTTAAAACACTCACCACTAGACCATCAAATAGATTTGGGGGAATTAATTTCGCGGCTCTACCTCACGACAGTGGGGTCCGAAAAGCCTTCATCCCGCGAAATGATTTATTTGTTGAAATTGATATTTCCGCTTATCACCCTACTCTTGCTGCTTCCCTTGTTGGCTATACTTTTGACCATGAAGATATTCATGCTTCGTTTGCGGAAATGTATAAAGTGGATTACAAAAAAGCTAAAGAGTTAACGTTTAAGCAACTATACGGAGGAGTTTTCGAGCAGTATAAAGAGCTAGAATTCTTTAAACAAGTAAGTGTATATATAGATAATTTATGGAATAACTACACCGAAAATGGGTGGATAGAGAGCCCAACCTCTGGGTATCAGTTTTGCGAGGACAAATTAGATAGCATGAACCCACAAAAGTTGTTTAATTACGTTCTACAGAATTTGGAGACGTCAACAAACGTTGGTATATTGATGCAAATACATAAATTATTAAGAGGCAAGAAAACCAAAATTGTATTGTACACATATGATTCGTTTTTGTTTGATCTTGCTAAAGATGAGGAAAGTATTTTAGCAGAAATTAAAGAAATATTTAAAAAATTTGAACTAAATATAAAAGTTGCGCATGGAACCAGTTATGACTTTACCGGAAATTGACTATATGTATGGGGGATACGATTTTGAACATTCCCTAAACAATATAGATGTGAATAATAAGTTATTTTGTACTTTTGTTACTGAAGTAAGCATAGACGATGTGGTAACATCGATTTCTAACTCATATAGTATTATGTACAATAAAATGTTTGTGCTATTTATTAAAAGCACAGGCGAATACGTTATTACTTATAACGTAGACCAAGGTAATGTGAATAACATTCCAGACAATACAATCTTAGTACATAGAAAAAAAGAAACCAATACTTTATATACTATCAACGCACTTAACACTTTAATTAAGGCCCTAAACGGTGGTGTAGTTGACCCTAAATTTAAAGTAGATTGGCAACATTATAAAAACTGTATTTTATTGACTCAAGGCAATGAATTGAGACAATTGAATACTAAGGTTCATAAGATTATTGAACTTTAATTTGGTTATTAAAAATTTGTTTTGTATATTTAATTGTTTTATAAATTTGATTAGTTATGGATTTAAATGAAATCAAGAACCGCTTGAACAATCTTCAAGCCAAAAGTGCTCCTCGAGGTGAGCAGAAAAACCTCTTCTGGAAACCATCCGTTGGTAAACAGACAGTTCGTGTTGTACCTTCTAAGTTCAACAAATCTAACCCATTTACAGAGATGTTCTTTTACTACGGTATAGGAAACCGAGTAATGGTATCACCTTTGAATTTTGGTGAAAAAGATCCTATTGCTGAATTCGCAAAACAATTGCGTCAAACAAGCGATAAGGATAACTGGCGTTTGGCTAAAAAGCTTGATGCTAAAATGCGTGTCTTTGCTCCTGTAATTGTACGTGGTGAAGAGTCTGAAGGTGTTAAATTGTGGCAGTTTGGTAAAGAAATTTACGAGGCATTTTTGCAATTAGCTGCAGATGAGGAAGTAGGTGACTTCACAGACGTTGCTACAGGTCGTGACATTAAATTGAACACTGTAGGTCCTGAATCAACTGGTACTCCTTACAACCGTACTACAATCGGCCCATCAATGAAAACTTCAGCTTTGAGTGAAGATGCAACTGAAATTGAATCGTGGTTGGAAACTCAAGTTGATCCTAAAACGGTATTTAAAAAGTATTCGTTTGACGAAATGAAAGAAGCTCTCCAAGAATGGTTAGCTCCTGAAGATGAAGCTCAAGAAGGAGACATCATTGATGATGAAAAAGAGGAAGAAGTAGTAGCAGCTACTCCTCAAAAGAATTATGCTTTGAAAACACCTGCTCCTAAAGTGAGCAATGCAGATAAGTTTGATTCATTGTTCGAAGAAGAGGAAGACGATCTTCCTTTCTAAAAATTAACATAACATAACATGGCAAGAGGTAAAAAAAGCGAATCGCTTACGGCGGCTGTATCAGCCGAATTAAAAGCAAAATTTGACCTTGATAAATTCAAGGCCAAGAAAATGATTAACAGTAATGTTAAATTTAAACCACAACAATGGATTCCGCTTTCCCCTGCCTTTCAGGAAGTAACCAGTGTGCCCGGTATTCCAACCGGTCACATTGTGTTGCTCCGAGGTCACTCTGATACAGGTAAAACTACTGCTTTGATTGAAGCAGCCGTGAATGCTCAAAAAATGGGTATTCTACCTGTATTCATTGTTACTGAGATGAAATGGAACTGGGAGCATGCTATGCAGATGGGGTTAGAAGTAGAAGAAATTGTTGATGAAGAAACTGGTGAGATTATTGATTACAAAGGCCAATTTATTTATATTGACCGTGAATCTCTTCACACTATCGAAGATGTAGCAGTGTTTATTTTAGATTTGTTAGATGAACAGAAAAAAGGTAATTTGCCTTATGATTTGTGTTTCTTTTGGGACTCAATCGGCTCAATTCCTTGTGAAATGTCTGTTAAATCAAACAAAAATAACAACGAATGGAATGCTGGAGCTATGTCTACTCAGTTTAGCAATAACGTTAACCAAAAAGTAGTAATGTCTCGTAAAGAGTCATCACCTTACACCAACACTTTGGTTTGTATCAATAAGGTATGGGCAGCAAAACCCGAAATGCCTATGGGACAACCAAAAATGATGAATAAAGGTGGTTTTGCTATGTGGTATGATGCAACATTTGTAGTTACATTCGGTAATATTGCAAATGCAGGTACTAACAAAATCAAAGCTATTAAAGATGGTAAGCAAGTTGAATTTGCTAAACGAACCAATCTTCAGGTTGATAAAAACCACATCAATGGGATTACTACCAGAGGTAAAATTGTGATGACTCCTCATGGCTTTATTGAAGATAATGATAAAGCTCTTAAAGCATATAAGGATGATCACGTTGCTGAATGGAGTAGAATTCTTGGCGGTATGGATTTTGATATCTTTGAAGAAAACGATAGTTTTGAACCGATCAATGCATTTGATCAAGAACCAGAATAAACAATGACACAGAAAGACTACCTAAAACTCCTCAATAATATTACTGAGGATAAGGAATTCGAATCCTCTAAAGAGCACGATCGAGTTTTATTGATTGATGGATTAAATTTATTTTTCCGAAATTTTGCTATGATGAACTTCGTTAACGAAGCTGGAGTTCATATTGGAGGTTTAGGTGGTTTTCTGCGTTCATTAGGATCCTTAATTAATCAAATTCAACCAACTGCCGTGTATGTAGTGTTCGATGGAGTTGGTTCTTCTACTAATAGGAAGAACCTTCTCCCCGAATACAAATCAGGTAGACATACTCATCGTATTACTAATTGGGAGATATTTGATGATTTAGATGATGAACATAATTCCAAAATTGAACAAATTGTACGTTTAGTACATTATTTACGTTGTTTACCCGTTAGAACTATTTCTATCGATAAAGCCGAGGCAGACGACATTATCGCTTATTATAGCAAATATCTACCTAAAGAATACAATTCTAAAGTTATTATTGTTTCTAGTGATAAAGATTTTATTCAATTAGTAGATAAAAATGTTACTGTGTTTAGACCGATGGAAAAAACATTCTATCAAAAGCAAACAGTACAAGATAAATTTAATGTGTTAGCAGAAAATTTTATTCTGTACAAAACACTATTAGGTGACTCCTCGGATAAAATTGCTGGTATTAAAGGATTAGGTGAAAAAGGAATATTTAAAAAATTTCCTGAATTACAAGATCGCCCCTTAACAATGAATGATATTTATGATATCTCGGTTGCTAAGTTAAAGGATCATGTAGTGTATGCTCGTATTGTACAAGATTGGGATCGTTTGGAAAAAAATTATCAATTAATGAATTTAGATAATCCTATTTTGGAAGATGATGATATCGAATATCTTGAAGAATCTACAAAATTGCCCCTTTTAGCTTTGAAATCTGAGGCTTTTTTACGACTTTATAACGAAGATGGAATTGGGAAAATAATTCGCAATGTAGATTTTTGGTTACGAGACATTTTTAAAGTATTAAATAGTTTTAGCAAATAAGTTATATGACATTAACAAATCTTTCACAGTATGGTCCCGCATTTCAAATTAAAGTGCTGTCATCATTACTAACTCATAAAGAGTTTCTTTTAAATATTCATGATGTATTAAGCGAAGAATATTGGGATAATCAAGCACAAAAGTGGATTATCAAAGAAATTCTTAAAAATTATGAAAAATATCATACTGTACCTTCAATGGATTTATTGAAAGTAGAGTTAAAAAAGTTGGATAACGAAGTACTTCAAGTATCAGTTAAAGAACAACTTCGTGAAGCTTATAAAGCATCGGATGAAGATTTAGCTTACGTACAAGAAGAATTTTCTAACTTTTGTAAAAACCAACAACTTAAAAAAGCGTTGTTAACGAGCGTAGACTTTTTGAATGCGGGAGACTATGATTCAATCCGTCACCTTATTGATAATGCTCTAAAAGCCGGTCAAGATAAAAATGTAGGTCATGAATATAACAAAGATATTGAAACTCGTTACAGAGAAGATCAACGACACCCAATCCCAACTCCTTGGGACAACATTAATGAATTACTTCAGGGTGGTCTCGGAAGTGGAGATTTTGGTCTTATATTTGGTAATCCAGGAGGTGGTAAATCTTGGTCACTAGTTGCTTTAGGTGGATTTGCTGTTAGTTTAGGATATAATGTTTTACACTATACTCTTGAATTAGGAGAAGGGTATGTTGGAAAACGATATGACGCTTTCTTTACTAAGATTTCAGTTAATACCATTGATAAACATAAAACAAGAGTTCAAGAAGCAATTAATGACTTACAAGGTCAATTAATTATTAAAGAATTTCCAACAGGTCAAGCAACTATCCATACTGTTAAAGCACATATCCAAAAATGTGAAAACCAAGGATTTAAACCTGATTTGATTATTATTGATTATGTTGACCTTTTGGGTACAAGAAAGAAAACAGCAGACCGTAAGGGAGAGATTGATGATATTTATATTAGCACTAAAGGACTTGCTCGAGAACTTAAAGTACCTATTTGGTCTGTTTCTCAAGTGAATCGTGCCGGGGCTAAAGACGATATTATTGAAGGTGATAAAGCAGCCGGTTCTTATGATAAAATCATGATAACCGATGTGGCAATATCTCTTTCAAGAAAACGTAAAGATAAAGTCGATGGTACCGGACGTTTTCACATTATGAAAAATAGATACGGTATGGATGGTATGACCTATAATGTTAAAGCCGATACTTCTACTGGGCATTTTGAAGTATCAGAGCATATAGAAATAGATGATGAGGATACTTCACCAAGTCACCAAGTTGCAAATCAAGTAGATTACATGGACCGTAAAGAATTAAGAAACAAATTTTTTGAATTAAATCAAGTATGAGTAAAATAATAGAACCTCGAATTATCTATAAACCATTTGAATACCAGGAAGCTTTTGATTACTGGATGAAACAACAACAAGCCCACTGGTTGCATACTGAAGTGCCTATGATGAGTGATGTTAATGACTGGAAACAGAATTTAACTGAAACTGAAAAAAATATTATTGGTTCAATCCTTAAAGGATTTGCTCAAACAGAAACAATTGTAAATGATTATTGGTCAGGATTAGTAACAAAATGGTTTCGCAAACCCGAGGTTATTATGATGGCTACAACTTTCGGCGCATTTGAAACAATCCACGCTGAAGCATATTCACTTTTAAATGAAGAACTTGGACTTGATAACTTTGCCGAATTTATGGAAGATGAAGCTACTATGGCTAAGATTGAGAATCTTATGTCAGTTAGGGATAGTTTTAATGGTGAAAAGAATTGGCATGAAATCGCTAAATCACTCGCTATATTCTCAGCATTTACCGAGGGAGTTAATTTATTCTCTTCCTTCGCCGTTCTCTTATCTTTTAAGATGCGAAACAAGCTTAAGGGAGTGGGTCAAATTGTTGAATGGTCTATTAGAGACGAATCAATGCATTCAGATGCAGGATGTTGGTTATTTAGAACACTTATCAAGGAAAATCCTAAACTCAAAACACCAGAGCTTGAAGCAGCGATAAATGAAGCCGCGTTGTTATCTCTTAAACTTGAATTAGATTTTATTGAAAAAGTATATTCGTTAGGAGATTTAGAACAATGTAACAAATATGACCTACAAAACTTTATTAAAAACAGAGTTAATACTAAATTAGGTGACCTTGGATACAAACCAATTATTTCAGATATTGATATGAATGCTGTAGGCAGAATGAAATGGTTTGACCACTTATCTGCAGGTAAACAACACACCGATTTCTTTGCAAACAGAGTAACTAATTATTCAAAAGGCCACATGGAGTGGGATGAAAGTATTTTTTAATTATGGACAATAATTTAGTAGCAGATTACACACAATGGGTAAGTGGTAAAGATTACCCAGAATATATGGATGACGTAGCTTTGTCTACGATTTCTAAAGGATATTTGTTGCCTGGGGAAACACCTCGTAAAGCATATAGAAGGGTTGCTCATGCAGTAGCAATGAGATTAAATAGACCTGATTTAGAGAATAAATTTTTTAAATATATTTGGAATGGATGGATTGGACTTGCTAGCCCTGTACTCTCAAACACGGGGACAGACAGAGGACTCCCGATCAGCTGCTTTGGCATCGATACTCCAGATTCAGTCAGAGGTATTGGCCTTACAAACGCTGAACTCATGCGGCTCACATCATACGGAGGTGGTGTCGGGATCTCACTTAGCAGAATTAGACCTCGAGGAACAGAAATTCGAGGAAACGGAAAATCAGAAGGTGTAGTACCTTGGGCTAAAATTTATGACTCAACTATTATTGCAACCAACCAAGGTTCAGTACGTAGAGGAGCAGCATCAGTAAACTTAGATATTAATCACCTTGATATTAATGAATTTTTACAAATTCGCAGACCTAAAGGAGATCCTAACAGACAATGTCTAAACCTACACCAATGTGTTGTTGTAGATGATGCCTTTATGCGTCGTTTAAACGATAGAGATCCTGAGGCGATGAAGTTATGGCTTGAGATTCTTAAATCGCGTGTAGAAACTGGAGAACCGTATATTATGTTTAAGGATAATGTTAATAAACAAAACCCATTAGCATACATGATGAATAATCTTGATGTTTCTATGACCAATATCTGTACAGAAATTACCCTCCATACAGATGAAGAACACAGCTTTATTTGTTGTTTATCTTCTTTAAACTTAGCTAAATACGATGAATGGAAAGATACAGATGTTGTAGAAACCGCTATTTACTTTCTTGATGGTGTTATGGAAGAATTTATTGAAAAAACTAATGGTAAAGATTCAATGATTCGTTCTCACAGACATGCTAAAAAAGGTCGTGCACTTGGTTTAGGTGTAATGGGTTGGCATACATTCCTACAACAGAAAAATTTACCATTTAACTCGATTGCTTCAACAGCTTGGACTCATACTATTTTTAGTGATATTAAAGTTAAAGCTGAAGCAGCATCACGTAAATTAGCTAGTGAATACGGTGAACCACTTTGGTGTAAAGGTACAGGTATGAGAAATACCCACTTGTTAGCTATTGCCCCTACAGTATCTAATTCACGTATTAATAGTTGTTCCGCAGGTATCGAACCCCAACCAGCAAATATTTACACATTTAATGGTGCTAAAGGTACTTTTATTGTAAGAAATCCTGAATTAGAAAGAGTATTAATCGAAAAAGGATACAACACTGATAAAGTATGGGATCAAATCTTAACTGATGGTGGATCCGTAGTAAACTTACCTCATGAAGTATTAACTGAAGATGAAAAAGAAGTATTTTTAACATTTGCCGAAATTAATCAGTTAGGTTTAGTCCAGCAAGCTGCTGTTCGCCAGAAGTATATTGATCAAACTCAATCACTTAATTTAGCTTTTGCCCCAACAGATTCACCAAAATGGATTAATCAAGTGCATATGGAAGCATGGAAATTAGGTGTAAAAACACTTTATTACTTAAGAACTGATTCAGTTATCAAAGGAGATTTGGGATCTCGCACAGTAGATTGCGTTTCTTGTGATGGATAATATATGTATATCTGACAATATAAATTAAATTAAAATGAGCTATTTAAAAAGATTTTGGAATTGGTTGTTAAACAGAACAACTGTTGATGAAAAAGTTGTAGAAACTTATAATGAAGTTAAAGACAAAGTAGAGGACGTTGTTGAAGAGGTTCAAGATAGAGTAGAAGCAGTAAAAGAAGAAATTGCTGATGTTAAAAAAGCTCTTAAAGAAACTCGTAAACAAGCCAAAGACGTAGTTACAGCTGCTAAGGGTAAAAAAAGACAAGGTCGCCCTAAAGGCAGTAAAAATCAAAACTGATCCTCACTCCAGAGGTTTTTATATATGCCCCCAGGAAAGCGCTATTAGCGCTTTTCTTTTTTATATGTATTGACATGAAAGAATTAGAAGATATTTTTAATACTGATGAATTTAAATCACTTCCATTTTGGAATAGAGTTTGGATTCGCTTTAAAGTTGCTTTTGTACAAACTATTTCAATGAATTAATTATGAAAAATTGGACTTCTATTAGAGCGGTTTACCTTTTAATGTCTTTAGTATTATTTGCTGGAGCACTTTTCCAAAATTGGTGGGTTATATTATTTGTAATTGTTATGCTTAATGTTGGTGTTTGGACCAAGTTTTGTCCCTCTAAATGGGTCTTTGAAAAACTAGGTTTTAAAAAATGTCAGCTTTAGAAGGTATATCTATAAGAAGTAGAATCTGTCTGCTTGTAGCAACTTTAATTATGCTAGTGTTTTTTATATTTAAAACATTAGTAGTATTTAAGTACATACATCATTCTACATTTACACATTATTTTGAATGGCTATCTGTTATATCATTTATGCCTCCTTTCTTTGTAGTAGTTAGAGAGTTTCTCAATAAAACTAAAATTAAAGAGGCTAAAATTGATACCCAACTAAAAGCAATTGATAACTCTAATTTAATAGTAACTTTAGGGATAGATGGTACTGTATTATCAGCTAATCAAAATTTTCTTAATGTAGTAGGATACTCAGAAAATGAAATACTAAACGGTAAACATTCTGATTTATGTACTGCTGATTTTAAATCAAGTAAAGAATATAAAATTTTCTGGGAAAAATTACGTAAAGGAGAATTTGTTTCTGGGGAATTTGAACGTGTAGGTAAAAATGGACAATCCGTATGGTTATTTGGTACGTATACCCCCTTACAAAATGATAAAGGAGAATATTATAAAGTACTTAAAATAGCTGTTGATATTACAGCACAACATAAAGCTGAAGAAGAAGTTAAACAAAAAAGTATTTACTTAGAACACGCAGCTAAAATTATTAGACATGATATGCATTCTGGGATTAATACTTATATTCCTAGAGGTATTAAATCTTTAAAAAGAAGATTATCTGAAGAACAAATTCAGGACCTAAGAATCCAATCTCCATTACAATTAATAGAGGATGGATTAAGTCATACCCAAAAAGTATATTCTGGAGTTTATGAATTTACTAATTTAGTAAAAAATAATGCTCAAATGTCTGTAACTAAGTGTAATATAAAAAACATTCTTGGGGATTATTTACGCCTTACAGCTTATAAAAACCAAGTTATTTTAGATAAGAATTTATCTAAAGATTTAAAAGTAAATGAAGCACTATTTTGTACAGCTATTGATAATTTAATACGTAATGGTCTTAAGTATAATGATTCTCCTACTAAATGGGTTAAAATATATTCTGAGGGAAATTTCATATGTATACAAGACAACGGACGTGGATTAACTCCAAAAGAATTTTGGGAGTTTTCTAAACCTTATGCCAGAAAAGAAGGCCAAAAAGAACAAGGTACAGGATTAGGACTTAATATCTGTATTGAAATTCTTAAGGAACATGGCTTTGAAATAGTTATAGGAAGAGTTAAAGAAGGTACTAAAATAAAAATTAAATTAAACTAATGATTAACACATTAATGTTAATAGACGATGAAAATTTATTTCATCTAGTATTTGAAGATGCATGTTCACTTTTAGACATGGCTTTATCTATTGAAGCTTTAGATAGCTCTGATGAAGCTGATGCTAAATTTAAAGAATGGTTCCCAGATGATCCAGGTCACGAACGTCCTGAATGTGTATTTGTAGATTTAAATATTATCGGATCCTCTATGGATGGAATTGAAATGATTAGAAAAATCAACTCCGAATATGGTAATGGATGTGTTATTGGAATTATTTCATCCTCAGAAGACCAAGATGAAATTAATAAAGCTAAAGCTGTTGGTGCCCAATTTTGGATTATTAAATCAGATGATATCGAACCTCGTTTAGAAGAGTTTATGAAAGATTATAATGGGTATGTTAATAAAACAAACCCATTTAAAGTATACAGATAATGATTGAAGTAACAGAACATACTAGAAATGTTCTACTAGAGGTTGCTAAAAAAAAGAAAATCTATGTAGAAGGTAATTTCCTTAAACTTCTTAAAGCCCCCGAAGGGGACAAAGAGTTTGAGGAATATCTTATTATATGTAAAGAAAAAGATACTGCTGCTCGTAGAAAACGATTAGATGTTACTAAACAAGTCCAACAACAAAATAGAGACTTAGTTGCTAAACAAGAAGAAAATGATGCTTTAATGGTGGATTTACAAGTTGCCCTAGAAGAAGCAAAAAATGCTACTTGGGAAGCTGAAAAATTACGTGTAGAAGCAGAAAAAGGTAAAGAACAAGCATTAGAAGATCTAGAATTAATGCAAAAAAGATCTCAATTTGAATTAATTGGGATGATTGTAAGAATTGCTCTTATTGTCATTTGTGGGGTAGGAATTATTACTAGTATCATGTATGCAATAGCCCTTACCTCAGGACAAGATACACAAATCATTGGATCTACGTGGAGTAACATGTTTGGTATTTTGTTAACTAATGCGTTTTCAATAGTTGGTACTATTATGGGGGTTAAATATGCATCTGAAAAAGGTTCTTAATATTTATAATTAAACCAAAAAGATGAAAAAAATAATTGATTGGATCTCAGGTCTTTTAAAAGACGAAAAAGGTACCCCATCCTCTAAAAGATTTGTTGGTATTTTAGCCGGTGTTTCACTTTGTATAACACTTTTTGCAAATCAATTTACCGAAGAACATATTGCCCCCGCAGAATCTTTAGTTAATGCTGTTGCCGCTTTAGCATTTGGTGCTTTAGGATTAGCATCTATTGATAAAATTTGGGGTAAAAAATCAGAAGAATAAAATATGTTAATTAAAGTAGGATCAAAAGGAGAACTAGTAAAAGATGTTCAAGAAATCGTAGGAGTACCTGCGGATGGTCACTTTGGTCCTGCAACCGAAGCTGCTGTAAAAAAATGGCAAGCAGCAAATGGTTTAACAGCTGACGGTTTAGTAGGTAGAGGTACTTTAGGTAAAATGGGGTTATTAGATACTGATGCTTCATTAACAGAAGCAACCCCCGAAAAAGCATCAGGCCTTTATACTAAAAAACCTTATACTACATCTAATGGATTAAAAGTAATTGAATACTTTATGCCTAAAGATGAGTATTTAGCTGGTCCTGTTAAACCTGAATGGCTATTCTTACACCATACAGCAGGTTGGCACAATCCATTTAATACTATTAAAGCTTGGGATGCTGATAAAATTGGTAGAATTGCTACTGAATTCGTATTAGGGGGCCCTTCTTGTAAAGGTAATGATGATCAATACGATGGAGTATTAGTTCAAGCATTTCCTAAAGGTAACTGGGGTTATCATTTAGGTAAAAATGGTTCTCAAACAATGCACAAAAACTCAGTTGGTATCGAAGTTTGTAATTTTGGATATGTTGTAAACGGAAAAACATATGCCGGTGCCTCTGTAGTTGATTCACAAATAGTTAAATTAACAAAACCATTCCGTGGTCACACAGATTGGCATCGCTACTCAGATAAACAAATTCAAGTATTAAAAGATTGGATTTTGTGGATTGCTGAAAGAGATGGTATTGATGTGAGAGCTGGTTTGCCTGCTTTAATTAAAGAAAAGGGGGCTGATGCCTTTGAGTTTAATGAAAATGCTTACTACGGTAAAGTAAAAGGTTTATGGACTCATACAAATACTAGAAAAGATAAAGTCGATATGTTCCCACAACAAGAACTTATGGACATGTTAACCAGCCTATAAAAATGAAAAATACTTCCTTTTTAGCAATTACCGCAACCACCACAACTATGTCATTTATTTGCTCTTATTTCCTTGAGCTCTATATGGGTAATATTGAGCAATATTTAGCTTTAGTAGCTGTAGTCTTTATCGATGGATTTTTCGGTGTTACTGCAGGTAT
>Ga0208303_1000422_pt1 | contig 17538 bp, 29 predicted proteins | sample CB_VirMetaG_2_FD_184537 | JGI IMG/M metagenome (GOLD analysis project Ga0208303, IMG submission 184537) | Freshwater to marine saline gradient viral communities from Chesapeake Bay - CB_1504_2 Viral MetaG (SPAdes) (version 4) | ecosystem: Environmental > Aquatic > Marine > Coastal | place: USA... | reverse complement strand
TTTAAAATTATAATCATGAACGAAATGGAACAAGAAAAAAGAGTAAGCCTTCACGCAGATGTAATGTTGCGTATGGCATTAGATTTAAGAGCAAAAAACAATGTCTTAATAGCAGAATTTATGGGAGGTATACTATCAAGTGTACCAAATTTAATTAACCTACCACAGACTATTGGAGATGCTAATATACCTGTAGTAAAAGGCTCTGAAATGCTACCAAATGGTACATATTCAGTACATAGGTTAAATGAATTAAAATACCACACCTCTTGGGATTGGCTTATGCCTGTAATTATCAAGATGGCTGACGCAAGAGAAGATACTCATTACAAGCTATACAAAACCATAGATGAAGCGTGTGAAGAGGTAGTAGAATTTATTAATCAATTAAATAAATAGAGTTATGGAAGTAGAGTATTGGAACTCACCTTATAAAGGTGCTAAAAGTGAATTAGTAAAGACAGAAGTGTGGCCTGACACAGATGAATCTTTTGCAAAGTATTATGACTTAAACAATCAATTAAAATATTGTAATGGAAGTCACTATAAGTTTGTAAGTGATGAAGTGAGAAAAAGATATAGTGAAAAATTCTTTGATAAGCACCACACAATAGAAAATTACTACAGAGGTGGGATAGTAGATTGATAATCATCATATAATATACACGATATGAATATAAACACAAAAGGAACATACGTTATAGAAGAAGACCACTATGAAAAAAGTAAGAGTAAGTGGTGTTTGAGTATAAACTACTCATACTACTTCAACACAGGAACATACGAACAGCCACCTGAAGAGGACATGGAGATTGAATCCGTAGAATTAAATGGAATGGATATTACAGATTTCTTTTGGGAGTTTGTAGAAGACAAAGTATACCAACAAGTAATAGAATACGCAAGAGAACAATAACTAAAATAAATAAATTATGAAACTACACGATGTACCTAGAAACAGTAGAATAAGAGTAAAGACCAAAGATAAAGTGCCACCTGGCGCTCCTGAGATTGAATCAGGAGAAGAGCTTAACTTTAGATCCATAGACGGAATGTATAGCTATTGCACCAGAGACAATGGTGAAGTAGTACATTTAGCAGCATGGACAGACGTAGAAGTTGTATAGTAAAGGCAATTTATTGCTTCTTTTGTACAGAAGTAAGGGTTAAAAGGCAAGTAATTGCCATCATTAATAACAATAACACACGTTAATGCGTGTAAAAACAAACAATTAGAAATTATGGGAAGATATTATGACGGAGACATAAACGGAAAGTTTATGTTCGCAGTACAATCAAGTAGTGCAGCAGACAGATTTGGTTCAGAAGGACACAACAATCATTTAGAGTATTACTTTGACGAGGAACACCTACCTACAATAAAGGAAGAGTTGTCAATATTAAAACCTGCATGGGAAAAAGTAACAGAGTTTTTTAAGGATAGAAACTCATGGACTACTGAACAACAAGAAGAGGCAGGAATAAGTACTCAAGAAATGAGTGACTTTGCCGACTATCGCTTAGGTAAACAGATAGAGGAATGTATAAAAGAGGAGGGACAATGTTCGTTTACAGCAGAGCTTTAATAGTATTGTTCACACTCATCATAGGGGTAGGTGCTACCCCTGTTGATGAGGTGTTGGTTACTGCAACAGTATACAACGCAGATCCAAGACAATGCAACGCAGACTATCTAACGACTGCGAGTGGTAAAAAGATAAACGAAAGCAACCCCCAGGGACACAGATGGATAGCTGTGTCAAGGGATCTAGAGCCATTGGGTTTTACTTTCGGAACTAAGGTATTAATAAGTAACGCAGGCAAAATGAATGGAGTCTGGACCGTAGAAGATAGAATGAATAAAAGATGGGTACATAGGATAGATTTCCTTGTAAACAACGATATAAGATTAGGTAAATGGAATAACGTAAAATTAGAAATATGGAGACCAAAGAAGAATTAAGAAATGGATTAGAGTTAGTTTTAGCACTTCAACTAACGTTAGAGTTAATGGACGAATATAGATTAAAAGGATTGCCAAAGAAGTATGGTAATATGTTTAAGAACTCAATAGAGAAATCAATGTCTCAGACATACGATAGGCTTTACAAAAATGATCCAGAATTTATGACCAACTCAATGAATATAAAGAATGAGATGATATCTTCAATAGCTTCTTTAAACGAAGTAGATGCTATTCTTTTTGGATCATTTACTCAGCACTATATGGACAACATAGATGTTGCCAGAGAGAAAGGAACTGTGTTCTTTTCTAAACTATTATAAGCCACAAGATTATTTAATCCTTAGTTGTCGCTAATGTAGGCCGCTATAATGCTTTACATGATGTTCTTGTGGTGTATTATATATGACATCATAAATTATAGTAAGACTGACAGGACGGAAAGACGCCCCTCTATTGAGGTAACTTAAATAAATAAAATAGACATGACGTTACAAATTTTTACAGTCCATTTATATTACGGACAACATACAAGGTATGAAACAAAACAAACACCTTCTATAGAAGAAGCAAGAAGGTGGGTGTCAGGAGCTGCAAAAGGTAGAATTATTAACAAGCAAAACATATATGTACAATGAATTTACTAACACAAAACAGTAAGCTTAAAAAGACAAGTAAAAATCTTAATTTAAGGGTATTTAATTTTGGAATACCTGCATACAAATCGGCAAGTGGTAAGCTTACCTGCCCTATGGCTGACGAGTGTGTTGAGTTTTGCTATGCAAAGAAAGGTGCTTATGTATGGAGCAATGTTCAACCTGCATTCGAGAAGAGATACCAACTCAGTAAGACATTAGAATTTATTGATGCAATGAATTCAGAGATAAAAAAGAAACGACCTGAGTATGTAAGAGTACATGACAGTGGTGACTATTATTCAAGAAGCTACTTAGCTAAGTGGATCACGATTGCAAATGAAAATCCAAGCGTAAAATTCTACAGCTATACAAACATGGTTGACATGATTAAAAACACCAAGCTTCCTGATAACTATGACATTATATTTAGTGATTCTGGCAAACAAAAGCACATGATAGACCAAAGTGCTGACAGACACACTAAAATATTTAAGAGTAAGGAAGACCTGTTAAGCAAGGGGTACGTAGATGCCTCAGAAACAGACCTTTATGCAACTAAATGGTTTAATAAAACCAATAGAGTCGGTTTAATATTTCATTAAAAAACAAATAAAAGTTGCGTAATAAATAAATAATTAGTAAATTTGTAAAACACAATTTAATTTAATACACATGGGAAAATCAAGCGAAGAATTTATGAAACAAAGAGAGAGGTTTGAAGAGTCAATACCTCTACTAACATCATCATTCAATTGGGATCAATACTTTTTATCCTTACACACTAACCACTTAAATAAAATCAAAAATGAAGAGGGGAATATTTAATCAGTACGTTGAATTCGTATGTGAAGAATGCGGAATAACAAAAGAAGAACTTTTTACTAAAAGCAGAAAGACTAAGTTAGCAATGTCTAGGTACTTGCTTTATTCTATATGCTATCAAAGACCTATGACAATAGTACAGATTGTTGATTTAATGTCTGAGAATGACTACGATACGTCTAGAACAAATATTGAATACGGAATAGCTAAGATAAAAGAAATGAACGATGGAGATATTAATAGTTTAATTTCAATAGCCGTAAACAATATTTCAAAAGAAGAGTCGTTATGTTAGAAGATTCTATGACAATTCTTTGGCAAGAGGTTAAGGATAATAGGAAATCTGTTTGTCTTAATACAAGCAGAGAAGAAGCCTACATATATAGAGGTGTTAAGTTTTCAAAGTTAGATGGAGTAACAAGAATATATAACACCACTAAAGTTGGACTTAGTTACAGAGAAGTAACTAAAGATGAGTATGATTTCTTAATTGAAAATGGATTAAAGATTGGGGTTAAAAACATTCTCCAGAACACCTATAGAGGTCAGATAGAAAGTATAAATGAAAAGATACATGGAGAAGTCAATACTCGTAACAACAAGAAGCATTATGAGTCATTGAAACAAAAAAGAGAAACATTAATAAATAAATACAGTAAACTAAACAATTAATTATGGGAGAAACAAAATCAACATTCAAAACATTAGCAGCGGTTAATGTTAAGGACAGAGTAGAAAAGAAAGGTAGATTCGATTACTTATCTTGGGCGTATGCCTGGGCTATGATTAAAGATCAATACCCTGATGCAAATCGTAGGGTATATGAATCAGAATCCAATGAACTAAATTACTTTTCAGATGGAAGAACAGGCTATGTAAAGGTAGGTGTAACAATAAATGATGTAGAACACATTGATTATCTGCCTATTATGGGACACAACAATCAATCGTTAACATTAGATAAGATTACTTCATTCGCAGTAAACAAAACTATACAACGTAGTACAGTTAAAGCTATAGCTATGCATGGATTGGGATTATCTTTATGGGCAGGAGAAGACTTAGTAGATATCAGTGAGGCAGCACCTGCTGTTAAGCAAGAAGCTAAACCAACTCTAAAGAAGACAAGTGAGAAGTGGAATGATGTAGTTAACTACGTTAAGGCAAACAAGACAAATCCATTCGCTGCTACGATTAAAACATTAGAGACTAAATATGTTATTTCATCAGCAATTAAAAAAGAATTAGGAGTTTATGTCAAGTAATATAATAGAGTCGCTAAGAGACGACTCAAAGTACTATGGTGACTTTGGTAAAAAGTATCTATCTAATTCAGATATCTACAGTTTACTAAACAATCCTAAGAACTTCAGGATTAGCCAAAAGGGACTACCTTTATTAAAAGGTGGTTACTTTCACACAGCTATGTTAGAGCCACAGAAGATAGGAGACTATCCTGTTATAGATGCTTCAACGAGAAGCACTAAAGCTTTTAAGGAACATATATTAGAAAACAATTTAGATCCATATGACGTCTTACTATCTAAGGAGGTAGATGAGATAACCACATGGGTTAATGCAATGAAGTCTAACTTCGTAATGCATACAGATATATATGCAGAGGGAAATATTTATGAGCAACCTGCAATCGCTACCATATTTGGAATAGAGTGGAAAGGCAAGGCAGATATAGTTACAGCTGATAAAGTTATAGACATCAAGACCACAGGTAACATAGACAAGTTTAAGTGGAGTGCAAATGATTACAACTATGATAGTCAGGCTTATATATACGAGCAGCTATTCGGTAAGCCAGTTGAATTCTATATAATAGACAAGACCACATTGAAACTAAAGATAGCTAAACCATCAGAAGAAACGCTCCTAAGAGGTCGTGATAAGGTTTTAAGGGCTATAGAAGTGTACAAGAAGTTCTTTTCTGAGGATTCAGTAGAAGACGTTACACAGTACATAGAGTATGAACAGTTTTAGTATTTGTTCACACTCATCATTTTAAAGGAGTCAGCGGTGCTTCTCCAACTAAGCACCCATTAAATACCATTAATTATGTCAAACGACAAAATATTTGCAGACGGATTTATCTTCAAGAGAAGAGAGAACGCACCAGAATTTGTAATCGGTAACATCAGCGTAAAAGTTGAAGATGCTGTTACTTTTTTAAATGCCAACCAAAAAAATGGATGGGTTAACTTAAATGTACTTAACAGTCAGGCAGGTAAACCATACATTGAACTTGACACTTTTGTACCTAAGAAGAAAGATAATGGAGTGGACACAGCACCTAACCAAGCACCTGTACAAGAGGCAGATTTACCCTTCTAATTAACTAACTAAAAGAAGACAAGGGGTTTAATTATCCCTTGTTTTTTCTTTAGTAAATGTTGAAAATGTTAATTTTTTCCCTTAGAAATGGGAAATAAAAAAAACAAAATTAAATAAACGCTATAAAGATATATAGAACAATAAAATCAACATAATGAGCAATAACGTAACAATATTTAGAAACATAAAAGACACATCTACTCCGTTCTTTAAAGATATGGCATCTATTCTTGATAGAATTAAAGATGGCAAGTCTAAGGATTTGATTAAGCAGATTAGGTCAGAGAAGAATAAAGAGGTTCGACAGGAACTAAAAAAGAATTTACCAGCAATTTGTTTTTCTGGAACATTTAATAAAAGAAATGATGATAGTATCATTGAACATAGTGGATTCATTTGCTTAGACTTTGATGGATACAAGACTAAGAAGGATATGTTAGCCGAAAAGGAAAGGTTATCAAAAGATAGATTCACATATTCTGTATTTGTATCTCCAAGCGGTAACGGATTAAAGTCTTTAGTAAAGATACCTGCAGATGTTGAGAATCACAAGAACTACTTTACATCATTAGAAAAACATTATAACTCAGAATATTTCGATAAGACAAGTAAGAACATATCAAGAGTATGTTACGAGTCTTACGATCCATTAATATTTATTAACTTAAACTCAAATGTTTGGGATAAGATTGAGGAACAGGAATACAAGGTTGTAGATAAATACTCTTCAAGACCAACTATACCAATAACAAACGAGAATAAGATAGTAGAAATACTTATGACTTGGTGGACAAGAAAGTACGGATTAGTAGATGGTGAAAGAAACAATAACGTTTATATACTCGCTGCTGCATTTAATGACTATGGAATTAGCAAATCATTAGCAGAGTATATCATGTCTCAGTTTGAATCAAAAACATTTACTTCACAAGAGATAAAGACCACTATAGCATCAGCATACAGTCAGATACAAAACTTTGGGTCTAAGTATTATGAGGATGAGGATCAAGTTAATTCTGTTAAGATGAAACTAAAACGTGGAGTATCAAAAAAGGAAATTCGTCTTCAGTTAGCTGAATCCAATATTGAAGACGCTGTAGTTGAAGCTGTATTAACTTCTATTGAAGAAGATGAAAGCGACAAGAGATTCTGGAGTAAGAATGAGAAAGGTGTTATAACAATGATACACTACTTGTTTAGGGATTTTCTTGAGGACAATGGATTCAAGAAGTTTTGTCCAGAGGGGAGTAAGAACTTTATATTTGTTAGAGTTACCAATAACCTTATAGACCACACTACAGAAGAAGAAATAAAAGACTTTGTACTGGGTTATCTTGAAAAGTTAGATGATATGTCTGTATATAATTTCTTTGCAGACAAAACTAGATTCTTTAGAGAAGAATTTCTTTCCCTGTTAGGTACTGTTGACGTTTACTTTGTAGAGGACGACAGGGACACAGCATATCTTTATTATAGAAATTGTGCTGTAAAAGTAACAAAGGATGGAAAGACTGCTATTGACTATCTAGACTTAGGTGGACACGTTTGGAAGGACCAGGTTATTGATAGAGACTTCCAAGTATGTGAGTCTTTTGAATGTGATTACAAAACATTCATAAAGAATATATCAGGAGATGATAAGCACAACATGAAGTCAATGAGAAGTACTATCGGATTTATGTTACACGCATATAAAAATTTAGCATACTGTCCTGCAATAATATTAAATGATGAATCAGTATCGGAAGATCCTGAAGGAGGGACAGGTAAAGGTTTGTTTATCAATGCACTATCTCAAATGAAGAAGTTAGTTGTTATAGATGGTAAGGCTTTTAATTTTGAGAAAAGCTTTGCCTATCAATTAGTTTCAGCAGATACACAGATACTTTGTTTTGATGATGTAAAGAAGCATTTTGATTTTGAAAGATTATTTAGTGTAGTCACAGAAGGAATGACTCTTGAAAAGAAAAATAAAGATGCTATCAAGATACCATTTAGCAGGTCTCCAAAGGTAGCTATAACAACAAACTATGCAATAAAGGGAAGAGGTAATTCATTTGAAAGACGAAAGTGGGAATTAGAGTTTAGACAATTCTATACAAAAGATTTTACCCCATTAGTAGAATTTGGAAAGTTATTATTTTCAGATTGGTCAGTAGAAGAATGGTGTGCATTTGATAATTATATGATTGAGAATGTTATGTTCTACATGAACAATGGCTTGATAAAAGGTAATTGGAAAAACTCAAGTATAAAGACATTAGGTTCTAATACGTCACAAGACTTTATTGAGTGGTGTGATTTAACTTCTTCAGAGGTAACTAATGGAGTTATAAGACTTGACGAAAAACTATACACTAATGACCTTTATAATGAATTTGTTCAGGATAACCCTGACTTTTCAAGAACAGGAAAGAGAACTGTATCAAGAACTGAATTTAATAAGTGGTTAAGATACTACGGAAAGTATAAGACAGGAAATGAGCCTAAGACCAATAGAGATATGCAGGGTAAATGGATTATGTTTATAACAAATAATACAGTAAAAAATGAAGAAGAAAAAGACGGAACTAGACTTCCATTCTGATTTTAATTGGTGTGTTGATAATGACTTCCAGGTTTATATAAAGCCAATGGAATTAACTGGTCATTGTAGAATTGCAGTAAGAAAAGGAGGTATATCTACTCAAGGTAAGCCTTCTCTGTACTGTAAGGAAAAAGACATAACAATTTATAGCAAAGAAACATTAGGATCTGTATTGTATAAGAATCAAAACAAAGCTGCTGAAAAATTGCCAGAGGTGTTAAACTATTTAAGAAATTTATATGGAAAAGTTTGAAGGTTATTATGAGTATGATGAAGTTTATTATGGTATGTTGAATTCATATGAAATGGTAGTTTACAACGTTCCTTTATCAGATATACTTGTTAGAGATGTGGAGTTTTTTATACATGATATAACTAAGCCTATTACTGTAGATGTTGTAGACGATCTTATTCAGTATTTTGAAGACATGGAAGACTATGAGAAATGTAAGATTTTATTGGAAAAAAGAAAAGAATATGATACAATTTAGAGATTATCAACAAAACATTATAGATAAGGGAACAGAAGTTTTATTAACTAAGAAATTTCTGTACCTGTCTATGGAGGTGAGAACAGGTAAGACACTTACCTCTCTAGGTCTTCTAGATAAGATGATGAGTGTGAACAGAGTATTGTTCATCACGAAGAAGAGAGCAATAAGCTCAATAGAATCAGATTACAATCTGCTTAATCCAGACTATGAATTACAAGTAATCAACTACGAATCACTTCACAAGATCGACCAAGTAGGTTGGGATGCTGTAGTTTGTGATGAAGCACATGGAATGGGAGCTTTTCCAAAGCCAAGTAAAAGAGCTAAAGCTGTATCTGAACTTATTAGAAAAAACAAACCATATGTTATATTGCTTTCAGGCACACCAACGCCTGAGTCTTATAGTCAAATGTATCATCAAGTATATTCAATTCCAAACAATCCATTTAATAAATATTCTAACTTTTATAAATTTGCTAGTGACTACGTAACAGTTACCACTAAAAGAATAGGTGGATTTATGGTGAATGATTATTCTGATGCCAAGGAAACCATAATTGATGACATGAATCCTTATACTATTTCATACACACAAAAAGAAGCAGGATTTGAATCTTCTATAAAAGAAAAGATTTTGTTTGTCGATGCTCCTGAAAGTTTAATGGTTATGTGTTCTAAGTTAAAGAAGCTGCTTGTTCTGGAAGGTGAAGATGAAGTTATACTAGCTGATACAAGTGTAAAGCTTATGCAGAAGCTACATCAAATGTATAGTGGTACTGTTAAGTTTGAAAGTGGAAATTCCATGGTCCTTGATTTGTTTAAAGCTGAATACATATACGATAATTTTTGTTGTAATAAAATAGGAATATTCTATAAGTTTAAGGAAGAGCTTAACGCAATTAAGAAAGTCTATGGAGATAGTATATGCACTGATTTAGATGAGTTTAACAGCACAGATAAGTCTATAGCATTGCAAATTGTCAGTGGAAGAGAAGGAATATCTTTGCGTAATGCTAAATATTTAGTATATTACAACATAGATTTTAGTGCTACAAGTTACTGGCAATCAAGAGATAGAATGACCACTAAAGAAAGACTTGAAAACGAAGTGTTTTGGATTTTCACAGAGGGAGGAATAGAAAGTAAAATATATAAAGCAGTAAGCAAAAAGAAGAATTATACTCTAAATCATTTCAAAAGAGATTTATTAACTTTAAATTAAATACAATGAAAAAACTAAAAAAAGTACAGGAACATTTTAAATTTAGACTAACAGATGATTGGTCTAATGAATGTAATTTTTACATTTATGAAGAGTCAACAGCTGATGGGTATTCAGTATATATAGCTACTGAAGACACCAGTAATATTAATGTCAACGAAAATGTATACTATTATGATTCAGACTTAGCTCATGCTTTAACAGAATTTATAAAGGATATAGAGTACAGTGGGGAGAAACAAATTATTTATATTGATGATATAAGCGCACAATTTGTAGAAGAAGCAATAGAAGAATTAAATGAATTAATAAATAAAAAAAATGATTAAAGCAATTGGTTGGCTATGTTTAGCCTGGGTAGTAATGATAGTGGGAAAGGAAATAGCTAAGAAGTTATGGCCAGAAGACTGGAAATAATGAGAACAAAAGCTGGAAAATTCAGACAAGATGATTATGATCAAAATGATAATTTTGCAATTAATAAAATACAAAAATATTTATTAAAAAATAATTTCATTATAGAAGAAAAAGACCAAGAAGATTTTGATATAGATATAATTGCACATAAAGATGGATTAAAATATAGAATAGAAGCAGAAGTTAAAAATACTTTTTTTACTGATTCAGATAGTTATCCATTTAATACAGTTTCTTTTTTAGGTAGGAAAAAAAAATATTCTAATGAAGGATTATTTTATTATTTTTTGTTGTGTAAAAAAAACAATTCATTTTTATATTGTACAAGTGATATTATTTATCAAGAAAAGTATAAAGAAATAAAAGAAGTTAACACAGTTCACCGTTTTGGAACTGATATATTTTATAGAGTACCAAAAGAATTATGTAATTTTAGAACTTTTTAAAGTTATAATATGACAGAACAACAAATACAAGCGAAAAGAATTAAACAATTAGAAGCTGAAGGGTACTATGTTATCAAGCTTATTAAGACTAATAAGAATGGTATACCTGATCTTGTTGCTATACCTCCTAACTGTGGGGTTATATTTTCAGAAGTAAAAAAGCCAAAGGGCAGGGTGTCTGCCTTACAAGAATTTAGATTAAAAGAATTAGAAAAACATGGAGTCAGAACAGAAATATATAGAGGATGAATTTGAATTGGACGAGTACTTTCTAAAACAAATGCATACATTTGAATTGGATGTAAAAAATAAAATAGCATCTAAAATAGATGAGCTAATAGGGTTAAAAAGCACAGCTGGAAAAATACAAAGCATAGCTGGTTATATTAATTTAAAAAAAGATATTGATATATTTTTTGTTTTAGATTACTATAGAGAAGCTGATTGCGCTCCTACTGTACTAATAGACGTTAACGAAATAGAAGTAGACAGATACCTAGACTATATAAACTCTAATAAATATATTAAATGAAAAATTCAGAAAAATTAATAATAGAAGCTGTAGAGTCAGCAACTGGGGTTTTGGATATAATGAAAAAGACTAGAAAAAGAGAGCATGTTGATGCCAGACGAATAGCTTACATGATATTAAGGGAAACACAGTTTTACACGTTTGAAAAAATAGGTGAATTGTTTAATAGAAATCATGCAACTGTATTGTTTGGAATTAGATCAGGTCAATCACTTATAGATTTTGACCCAAAGTTTAAAGAAAACTATTTACAATGCCTTGCTGAGATCAGGACTATAAACACTGAAAAAGAACAGATAAGACAAAAAATATTAGATTTAAAAAGAAAGTTATTAACACTAGAAAAAATAGAAAATGGATTATAAATTTGAAGACATACAGAAGGTAATAGACTTTAAAAGTTGGGCAGATAAAAAGAAGATTGATGAGCTTCTTAGAATTGATTGTACGATGTACACTAACCTGGGACTAGATAGTTTAAAGAAAGATCGTGAAGAAACAAAAAGAAGATCAAAAATCATTTACAAAGCTATATCTAAGATAGATGAGGCTTTTGGTAAAAGCTTAATATACCAAATGGATAGTTAATAACTATTTTGTTTTTTATTGTTTTTTTATGTTAAATTTAGGAAACAATTATAAAATGGCAATACAAATACACAACCATAATTCCATAAATTTTATAAATCTTTTAATGGAAAGAATAAATTCACTTAGTGATGATATTTACGAATCACTAATGGATGAAGATACTGAATCTCTAAAGTCCTCAATAAAAGAGTTGCAAATAGTTTTACGAGAAACACAAAAAACAACTGAAGATGAGTACTAATAAAGACGCAGGATACAGACCAAGACTTACTGATGAAGAAAGTGAAATGGTAAAAAACCATAGAGCATTAAAAATAGAATGCGAAACCAACGGAATACCAATGAGCGATGTAAATCATTATTGGTATAAGGGTAAAAGCTTCTCTCTTCATGTGAAAAATAATGGAGTAAGTCTTGACAAAGTGAGACAGGACATAATCAAGGCTATGAATAGTCATTCTCCTTCATATCCTAAAATAAAAAGAACTAAGTCAGAGACTGGTCACTTATTAGTTATAGATCCTGCTGATATACACATAGGGAAGCTTGCAACGAGCTTTGAGACAGGGGAGGACTACAACTCTCAGATAGCAGTAAAAAGGGTTAAGAAAGGCGTAAATGGAATTTTACAAAAATCAAATGGATTTAATATAGATAAGATTCTTTTTGTTGGTGGTAACGATATACTTCATATAGACGAACCTCATCGAAAAACTACTGCAGGAACACCTCAAGATACTGATGGGATGTGGTATGAAAACTTTATGACTGCTAAAAAACTTTACATAGATGTTCTAGAGACATTGATGTCTGTAGCTGATGTTCATTTTGTATACAATCCTAGTAACCACGATTATATATCTGGATTTATGTTATCCGATTCTATACAGTCTTGGTTTAGGAAGTCTAAGAATATAACATTTGATTGTAGTATAGCTCATAGAAAGGGATTTAAGTATGGTCAAAATTTAATTGGAACTACACATGGAGATGGAGCAAAGCTCGCTGACCTTCCATTAATAATGGCTAATGAGTTTTCAAGAGAATGGGCTGATACAAAACATAGATATGTTTATACTCACCACATACACCATAAAAGTTCAAAAGACTATCATGGAATTACAGTTGAATCATTGAGGTCTCCAAGCGGATCAGATTCCTGGCATCATAGAAAAGGATATGGAGTTGGGGGCATAAAAGCAGTAGAAGGTTTTATACATTCAAAAGACCATGGTCAAGTAGCAAGGTTAACTCATATCTTTTAATTATGAAAGATAAATATTTTACAAAAATATTTGCATGGATAATTATATTGATAGTAACTTATTTTATTTGGTCTAGTGTTTATACATGGATATTTTAATGATTAAAAAAGAATGGCACTTTATGGATAAGGCTAAACAAAGAAAACAAACTCCAGTTTATACAGGAGTATTAATGTATTTCCCAGATGCTATAAAAGAAATAGCACAATGCAGTTATGCAGGACAACAACAACATAACCCTGACCTTCCGTTAAATTGGGATAGAGATAAGTCAGGAGACGAATTAGACGCTCTTACAAGGCACTTAATGGAATGTGGCACTGTAGATTCCGATGGAGTTAGACACTCTGCTAAAGTCGCTTGGAGAGCTTTAGCAAACCTGCAAAAAGAAATAGAAAATGAAGGATCAAATTAACGAACAGATACTAAGAGAAAAGTTAAAATCTAATCCAGATTATAAGTTAATACAAAGGCTTCAGCAATTACTTGATGAACTAAGTTAATCTAAAAGACCTTTGCTTTTTAACAAGTTAGTAGAACTACTTCCTCCTAATTTGCTTTTAGTATTTAACAAGTTAGAAGAGTTACCTGATTTTTCTTCTTTTCTAATTCTCTTAACTCTTTCCTTTACTTGTTGATCATTAGGTGCTTTTTGCCCTTCTTCTTCCAACAAATCAAAAGCTTCATCTTCTAAGTCACGCTTCTTATCTATTACTTTCATTTTAGATATATTCTTAAATGCTCTTTCTGATAAGTAACCTACTTCGCTAAATGGTAGTAATCCAACTACGTGTAGAGCGTAAGCTCCAGCTACACCATTTAATTTATCAAGAGCTTCAGGAGTTAACTTCTTAGAGCTTTTTTTACCAAAGTATTCACTGGTTACCTCTCCACTTTGAATTGTCATTATCATATCTTTAAGTAAGATTAGCTTTTTTCCTCCAATACCTAAGACACCTAACTGATCTCCCAATTCCTTATCGGTCTTAGCAAAGAATTTAAAAGGGTCGTCATCTCCTTCTTGCATTATTGAAAGCATACTGTTTGCTTGGGCTAATGCTAAATCATTTAAAACAGGAATAGGAACAAATACATCGGCAACAACATTACCTATACGACCTGCCAATCTTGCATCAAATTCTTTTTCTTTTTTCTTCTTATTTTTTTGTCTGTTTTTAAATGACGTTAAATTAGGATCTTCTTCTTCTCCTGTATACATTCTAGCTACATTAGAAAGCATTTGAGTTACTCCTAAACCAATCGCATTAAACATTGCTGTTTCTACAACTAATCCTCCTAAGGATTTAGCTGCAGCAGTTTTATCTCCTGGCAATGCAGTAGGGTTTCTAACAAGAGTATTTAAATCAGAATACATTCTTGTTTTTTGATTTAACAAGAAGTTAGCAAATGGGAATAGTGTTTTTCTAATAATCTGAGTTTGTAAATCTTTTTTCGTAAACAATCCACCCTGTAAGTCAGAGTCAGATGTATTCTGTTGTCTGTCTACTTGTTGTTGAGCATATTGAGCTGCCTCTTTATCAAGTGGTTTAGTAAAATCGATATCCCCTGACTTTACACCTTTTTTGTCCATTGCCTTTAAATAATAAGCAATGAAAGAAGCTCTTGCGGTTTGAACATCAGGAGCTACTAATAGCTTATCGATAATAGCCTTATTACCCTTGTCTATTGCATCTACTACCTTTCCAGGTATCGATGTTGCAGATTTTTTTATTCTAGAATCAACTCCTTCAATATCACCCTGAGAACTTGCTCCTCTATTCGCAATTGGCAATCCTGAATTGTTTATTGCATTTTGAACGTCTTTATTAAATATTAATGCAGAAGCTTTAGATGTATTAATAATACCTGCATTTACTGCAGTATTAAATATAGGTACAATCTGTTTTAAAGGTTGAGTTATTCCACCTAAGGCTTTTACAACCCCAAACGTAGCAGCTTTATTTAAAACCTTCAAAGCTTTTTTCTCATCCTCTTTTACTCTTTGACCTGTTCTTTTTGCGTCTATGTAATCTATTATTCTTTTCTTAACAATATCTCTTGACTTATCATTTGGAAATACCTCATTAAATGACTCCGAAGCAATCGCTCCTTTTATTTGTTGTATTGCTCCAGCTGTATTAATATCTGTTAAAGCAGATTTTAAATTAGCCATATTCTGAGCATCAAACCCCAGATTTAGAATCCTTCCTTGTTTTAATTTACTAGGTTTAGTTGACTCTTCTAATACACCTGTCTTTTTACTGTACACACTACTTGATCCATCAGGGTTAAAAAGAGGTTTTGTTATATCCCTTCCTTCTGTCTCGGACTCTACGCTAATATTCTGAATGCTTCTAGGTATATAGTTAGTATCCTTGCCTAGGTTTTTATTGTAAACATTCAGGGATGTTTCAGCTAAAGCGTCATAGTTAGAGGCCCATACATCTGTCATATACTTTACACCCTCTAAGTTTGCAGGATCAGCCTTAGACTGAACCTCAGAAATATTATTTGAATCTTTCACAAGCCTCTCATAGGCTTCTTTAATTAATTTACCTTTATTTTGATTTTCTAAATCACTTGATTTAAGAAGGTCTTTATAAGTGTTTTCTATTAATTTCTTGCTATCATCAAAGTCTTTTACTTCTTGACCAGGAGTAAATCTTTGGATCTCACCAAGTATACCTCTTTCAATATCATTGGCTAGATCAAAGAATTTTCCAACTTTCATTACTTTTTTCTTGAAAGCTTTAGCGTAATCTTTAACTATATTTTCAGAATCTCTTTCAGCTTTAGCAGCTCCATTAATAGCGTCTGTCACCCCTATTTTATCCATAACCTTAGCTCCCTTTTGTTGAGAAGCAAACATTAATTCAAAAACATTAGGCAGTGTTGCTATACTTGTATTCCAATACCTTCCACCAAACCAACTTCTTGAGGTGCTAGTTATCTTGTCTTTAACCAAAGACAGCATGCCTTTAGAACCCTTAGCCTGTTTAAGAATAGACTCCATCCCACCTGTGCTTTGATTTGTTTCAAAGTTTAGAATAGCATCTAAAGCTTTCATCTTTTCTTTTGTAGTAAGAACACTCATATCCATTTTTAGAAACTCTCCTAGAAGTTTCTTTTGCTCTTTAGTTACCTCAACATCGCTGTCGGCTATAACTTGCTTTGCGTTTATTTTAGCGTTAGATATAGCTTGTTTAAGAGCCTTTTCTACAGCATCTTTCTTTTCATTAGCAGCCTTCTCTTTACCTTCTTCAGTAAGTGTATTCCCATCCAAAGAGATCAATAGATCTCTCATCTCCTCAAGAGTTAAATCATTCGCATCTAATCCAGTTAAATCTTGGAAAGCTTTTTTCTGTAATTCGTAATCTTTTTCTTTTTGAGCTTCCTTTTCTTTCTTAGTATATTCATCTGCTTTCTTAGTATCAAAAGGAGTGGCTGTTTTTATTCCATTCTTTGTTTGTTTAGTTGGCATGAGACCATCTTTTATTTCTCTTGCTTTTTCTAAGTAAGCATCAATGTCATCTACTTTTGAAGGGTTTATCTCTGAAAAGTTTTTAGCCGAATCAGATAAGCCTGCCTCTTTTGTCTTAGAGTTTTTCTTTATTGTTTTTCTAAGAGAGTTAGATTCGTCTAGCTTTTTTTGATAGTTAGCATCATTCATTGTTTTTTCTACATAGTCAAGTAGCTCGCTTACGGTTTTAGTGTTATTGTACTCTATGTTACTAACCTTTCTAAGTAATGTATTTGCTTTATTTGTAGTAATTCTACCTGCCTTTAATAGTAAATTTATTGAAGACTGTAAAGCTTTTCTTTTAGTTTTCTGGTCGTTCTTAGCATCTCTAGCAATTTTAGCTTCCTTTCGCAAGTCTTTCTTCATTGCTGCATAGTCATTAGAAACCTTAATGGTAGTTGGCTTTCCAATTCTTTTCATACCCAATAGCTTCTTAGCTGTAGGTGGTTTTATTTCTACACCTAACTTAGAACTCACATCTCTAAGTATGTTTTCTCTTTCTATGTCTGTAGATTCCTGGAACAACTTAGAACCTTTTAAATAAGAGATAGCATTGTCTGCAATCTTCTGAGGATTAGTATCTTTACCTACCCCTCTATTCTTGGTCTTTTCAACTATACCATCTACAATGGAGTCTACTCTTTCCTTGTTCACACTCATCACTTCCGCTTCTGCTTCTGCTTCCGCTTCTACTTCTA
>Ga0208303_1000420_pt1 | contig 17565 bp, 24 predicted proteins | sample CB_VirMetaG_2_FD_184537 | JGI IMG/M metagenome (GOLD analysis project Ga0208303, IMG submission 184537) | Freshwater to marine saline gradient viral communities from Chesapeake Bay - CB_1504_2 Viral MetaG (SPAdes) (version 4) | ecosystem: Environmental > Aquatic > Marine > Coastal | place: USA... | reverse complement strand
CTAAATTTGTAGATAGTGAATCTAGAACGTATGTACCTAGTGTATCTACAATTATACATGCTATTAGTAGCTATACTAAAGCAATTATGATGCCTAACTTAATAGGTAATGTTTTAGATTGGGAAGCTTTACGTAGTGAATTAAAACGTATTGGCCGAGAAGATATCTATGTAATTGAAGATTCAGCTGATACTATTACACATACACCTTCAACTGATGTATCAACCACTAGTTTTTATGCTTCACACGTTATTACAGCAGGTGGAATGGGTGGTATGGTAATGTTTAATGATGAAAAACATATGAAACGTGCCTTAATGTATCGTGATTGGGGACGTATTGGAGACAATAGTGAAGATATGAGCGAACGATTTGCTCACGATGTAGATGGTATTCCATATGACTATAAATTTTTATATGGTGTTTTAGGTTATAATATGAAGTGTGCTGAAGCAAATGCTGCATTTGGATTAGTACAATTAGAAAAATTCCAATCATATAAAGAAATAAGACGTAAAAATATAGAACGTTATTTAGAACGCTTATCTATTATTAAAGAAATAGTCTTACCTGATGATAAATTTAAACCAAATTGGTTAGCTATTCCATTACAAACAGAACGTAGATTAGAATTATTAACCTACTTAGAAAAACAAAACATACAAACCCGAGTTACATTTGCTGGCAATGTTACTAGGCACCCAGCATATAGAGAATATTTACAGGACTTTAAGGTAGCAGATGAAGTAATGAAAAATGGATTTTTACTTGGTGCTCACCATGGAATGGATACTAGTGATGTAGATTATGTTTGTGACAAAATAGAAGAGTTTTTTGGATACGATTATGATTAAAATGGGGTTACAAAATATATTTTCTGTTCCTATATATACTACTATTTTAAATGATAGAATAGTAAAATATATGAAGAATCTAATTATCCCTAAATTAACAAATTTAGAATTTAAAGGGCATCAAAGAACAGATTTTTTTAAAAAAACTAAAACTGTACTAGAAAAAGATTTATTTCCTTTTTTTAAAGTTTTAGATTATGTTTCTAAAGAATATAGTAAAATATCAAATATTGTAACAAGTGATAGTATAAATTATTGGATACAAGACTATTCTAAAAATGAATCTCATCCATTACATAACCATACAGCAAGTTATATATCAGGAATATACTACATAAGGGCTAATAAACATGCTGGAGATTTACGATTTTTAAATCCTAACCCCTTAACATATTTTACTAAGTTTGTAAACTCTAATAAAGAAACTACATTTTTTTATGTAAAACCTCAACCTGGATTATTACTTTTATTTCCTAGTTGGTTATCTCATGAAGTTTTTCCTTCAAATAGTAAAAAATGTGTTAGAACTTCTTTAGCTTTTAATTTTATATAATTATGATAAAAACAGTTTATATAACAGGTTGTTTTGGTTTTATAGGGAGTTATGTTACTAGAGCATGTTTAGATAAAGGTTGGCACGTTTATGGTGTTGATAAAATGACATATGCTTCATTTGATGATGCTTGGGATGAGTTTATAGAACATCCACGTTTTTCATTTGAACGAAGCGATATAAACGATTTAGAATTTTTACATGAGTGTGATTATGTAATTAATACGGCCGCTGAAACACACGTTGGAAATTCCATAGTTAAAAGCGAAGATTTCTTACATTCTAATGTAAATGGAGTTCATAATTTACTTGAATTAATTAGAAATTATAGAGCAGAAGGTAAAGCTAAACCCATATTATTACACTTTTCAACTGATGAAGTGTATGGTGATATAACAGAAGGAGAACATACTGAAACCGATTTACTAAAACCATCTAACCCATACTCAGCTACTAAAGCAGCTGCTGACCAATTAATTACAGCTTGGGGTAGAACTTATGATTTACCTTATGTAATTATTAGACCAACTAACAATTATGGTATTGGTCAATATGTAGAAAAACTAATACCAAAGGCTACTAAATATCTTTCTTTAGGTAAAAGAATCCCATTACATAATGATGGAACACCTATTCGAAATTGGTTACACGCTAGTGATACAGCTGAAGCTGTAATTACAATCATTGAAGCAGGTGTTAAAAATGAAATATATAATATTTGTGGTGATTACGAGCAAAGTAACTTGGATACAGTAAGCAAAATCATTACATTACATCATCCTAAAGACGATAAATTAGAGGAAGATTTCCCATATTATAGTCAAGGGATAGAACAACATTTAGATTTATCTTACTCTAGACAAGGCCAAGACGTAAGATACGCTTTAAATGATGATAAACTAAGAGCATTAGGATGGGAGCCTAAAGCTGTATTTGATAAAGAACTCCCCGAAATAGTAGAATATTATAAAAATAATTTTATTTGGTAATGAAAAACGCACTAATTATTACTTGGGAAAAATTCCAAGACCACGAATTAATTTACCCCTATCATAGCTTAAAAGAAAATGGTTATGAAGTAACTTTAATGGCCAATCAAACAGGACGTTTCTATGGAATTTTAGGAGCACATATGGTTGGAGATGTTACTACAGAAATTTTTAATCGCCCTGGAGTTAGAAAAGAATATTTAGATAACTACGATGTATTAATAATCCCAGGTGGTGTTAAAGCATTAGAAAAACTACGTTTAGAAGAAGGTGTAGTTGAATTTGTTAAAGAATGGAATGCTGCTAACAAAACTATATTTGTAGTTTGTAATGGGGCACAATTACTAATTACAGCTGATATATTAAAAGGTAGAACAATAAGTGGTTACTACTCAATTGAACCAGATATTAAAAACGCAGGTGCTACTTATGATAAAGGGCCTGTAGTAGTAGATGGTAACATTATATCTTGCCCACATTATGATTTTATGGGTGAATGGATGAGAACTTGTTATAAAGTCCACGAAGAAAGAACAGCTAGTGTATAAAGATATAGTTGTAACTAAACCTTGGGGACACGAATACCTTGCATATGAAAATGACGAGGTAGGATTATGGTTTCTACATATAAAAGGAGGACAACAAACTTCAATGCACTGCCATCCTAAAAAAACTACTGGGTTAGTAGTATTAGATGGTGAGGTAGAAGTATCCTTTTTGGCAGATAGTAGAAAACTAACTGCCCCAAGTAAAGTTATGATTAGAAGAGGATTATTCCATTCTACAAAAGCATTAACAGACGAGGCACTTATATTTGAAATTGAAACACCTAAAGAAAAACACGATTTAGTTAGACTAAATGATTCTTATGGACGTGCTAAGTCAACTTATGAAGGTAAAAAATTCGAAAATCCGAAAACAGAAAAAGATTTATGGATTGAAGAACCAAAATTAGGTAAAAGTATAGACTATCAATTTGCGGGGTGTAATCTAAAAGTAGAAACTATAGATAGTATTGAAGTTATTAACAATAAGAAAAACTCAGATATTATAATGTTTCTAAAAGGTGGAATGACACGTAATTTAGAAGACACAACACATTGTGTAACTATGCCTGGTGATGTAGGACATGGTAGTATAATTAAACAAGTATCTACTCAATTAGATGGAGTTGTTCCTGGAACTATTATAATGACAATTACAAAAGATGAATAGTAATAATTTTCCTCCTGGTTTTGAAAATGAATCTAAGAATTTAGGAATTGATTTTGATGGTGTAATCCATAATATGGATAAAGGATTCTATGATGGAACTTGCTATGGAGACCCTTTACCCGGTGCTTTAGAAGCATTAGAAAAATTATCTAAAGAGTATAATATTATTATTTATACCGCTAAGGCTAAATCTGATAGACCCTTAGTTAATGGTAAAACTGGAACTGAATTAGTATGGGAATGGTTAGGTAAATATAAAGTATCTCAATATGTAGATAAAGTTACAGCCGAAAAACCAAGAGCAATTTTATATATTGACGATAATGGTTATCGATTTAATGATTGGGAATCAACTTTAGATTTTGTTAGTAAGTTATGAAAATAAAGGTTTCGGATTATATATTTGAATTCCTTAAAGAAAAAGGTATAGATACAGCATTTTCAGTCTCTGGAGGTGCTGCTGCTCATTTACTTGATTCAGCTAACAAATACAAAATAAAATATATAGCTAATTACCACGAACAAGCCTCAGCAATGTCAGCTGAAGGTTATGCTCGTATAACAAACAAACCTGCTTTAGTATTAGTTACTAATGGTCCTGGTTCTTCAAATACAATTACAGGTATAGTAGGTGCTTATCAAGATTCACTCCCAATGTTTGTTATATCAGGACAAGTTCCTACATCACAAACAATACAACCTGGGTTAAGACAATTAGGAGTACAAGAATTAGACATTATACCTATGGTTGAAGGTATAACTAAATATGCTGTACAAATTAGAGATAAAGATGAAATAAAATACCATCTTGAAAAAGCATACCACGAATGTACTACAGGTAGAATGGCACCTGTATGGTTAGAAGTACCTTTAGATATCCAGTCTGCTGTAATTGAAACAAAAGAATTACAAGGTTATACTTCTAGAAAAGAAATAAGATTAGATTTAAAACATCAACTTAGTGTAAATTATATATTAGATGCTTTAAACAAATCTAAACGTCCTTTAATTATAACGGGTAATGGTATTCATTTGTCTAATACTGAAGATATATTTAAAGAAACAATTAATAAACTTCAAATCCCAGCTATTAGCACTTGGACATCTAAGGATTTATTTGATTGGAACGATAAATTATTTATAGGTAATTTTGGTTTATTAGGTGAACGTGCTGCTAATTTTGCTGTTCAAAAAGCTGATTTATTATTAATATTAGGTAGCAGATTATCTATTCCAAATATAGGCTATAATTCAAAATTATTTTCACCTAATTCAACTAAAATAATGGTTGACATAGATGAAAATGAAATGAATAAATCTACTTTAGATATCCACTATAAAATTCAAGCCGATTTAGCTGATTTTTTACCTATATTAAATAAAAATATCTCATCATTACCCAATTGGAATAATTGGATAGAAGAAACTAATACTTGGAAACACAAATATCCTGTTTATCAACAAGAATATAAAGAAAATAAAGATAAAATAAATTCGTTTCATTTTATAGAAACCTTATCCCAACACTTAAAAGATAACCACGTTGTAGTTACTGATATGGGAACAAGTTATACTTGTACCCACCAAGCACTTAAAACAAATGGTAAAAATAGACTATATACTTCAAGTGCTACGTGTTCAATGGGATTTGGCTTACCAGGGGCTATAGGAACATATTTTGGAAACCCAAATAAAGATATTATATTAATAGCTGGTGATGGTGGTTTACAAATGAATCTACAGGAATTACAAACTATAGTTCAAAATAAAATACCACTAAAAATATTTGTATTAAATAATAATGGTTATTTAGCTATTTCTTTAATGCAAGATAATTTATTTAAAGGAGATTATATAGGTTCAACCCCAGATAGTGGTGTATCATCACCTAATTTTTGTGCTGTAGCAAAAGCATACGGAATCGAAAGTGTTAGGTTTATTAACAATCAAATGTTAGAAAAAAACCTTCATATGGTATTAAATCATGATGGTCCTATTATTTGTGAAATAATGATGCCTGAACATCAATTATTAATACCTAGAGTACAAAGTAAAAAAGATAAAGATGGAAATATTGTTTCAACATCTCTTGAAAATATGTTTCCATTTCTACCAGATGAAGAATTAAAACAAATTATATTATGAATATATTAGTTACAGGAGGAAATGGTTTTATAGGGAGAAATTTAGTAAAAAAATTAAAACTAAGTAGGGATGAAAATTTTAACTCTTATAAAGTATTTTATCCTACACGAGATGAATTAAATTTAACTAACCAAAAATTAGTTGATGAATATTTTAGAAATAAATATTTTGATGTAGTTATACATTGTGCCACTAAAGGAGGTAGAAGAAATATTAAAGAAGATCCTAAAGATAGTTACAGTAATTTATTAATGTTTTTTAATCTTTTAAAGAATAAAAACAAATATTTTAGATTAATAAATCTTACTTCTGGAGCTGAACTTGATAAAAGAGAAAATATAGTTCTCCCTTATGCTAAATTAGAAGATAGATACCCTGTAGATCCTTATGGACTATCTAAAAATATAATTAGCAAAATTTTAAAAAACTATTCTGAGTATTATAATTTTAGGTTATATGGTGTGTTTGGAGAAGATGAAAGTAACGATAGGTTTATTAAATCTAATATACTTAGATATAAAAATAAAGAACCTTTAATAATACATCAAGATAGATATTTTGATTTTATGTATATAGACGATGTAGTTTCTCTTATTGAATATTTTTGTAAATCAATTAGGGGTAAAGTTAATACTAATTATGATTTTACTTATAATAAAAAATATACTCTTTTAGATATAGCAAATATTATAAATAATCTTTCATCTTATAAAAGTGAAATTATTATTGAAAATAAAACTCAAGGAAAGTATTATACTGGAAACATATCAGGATTTACTGTGGATATGGTTAATTATATTGGTTTAGAAGAAGGAATAAAACGAGTTTACAATGCATTATAAAATATTCTATCATTGTATGGGATGGGAGTTAGACTATGCTCTCCAAACATTTACCCAACTTAAAAAATCAAAATATTACTTAAGTGGAGAAGACACTATTGAAATAGATGTTTGTTTAAATTTATCTTCTTATTTAGTTGACTGGGATAAAAGTAAATTAAGTAAAGATTTACTTAAAGCTCGATTTATGTCTTATCTTAAATTATTAAATGGATATAAAGTAAATGCTACTATATATGAAGAAAATAAATTATATGGGCATTTAGATCATCAAAGAGAAATCGTATCACCTGAAGTAGATTTTTATATTACAATTTGTCCTGATATCTATTTTAGTGAACAATCCCTTGCTTTACTAATACAAAGTTCCAAACAAATTAAAAATAAATACTTTGTTATAACCCCAGAAATATCTAAAATGTGGGATGCAACATGGGACGAAATAACTAACTCAGATTGGTTACATGTTGATTATAGTAAATGGAATGAGGTAGATTTATTTGATATTAGAGCTAAAATGAAAACTAAGGAAATGGGTATTACCTTAGATCCTACTATGAAGTCTAAATGGGCAGGGTGGTTTGATTTATATAATAAAGCAATGTATGAAGAATTATGTCCTATACAAGATGATTGGCAAGGTTATGGCCCACATGATTGGTATTCATTAATGGTAACTGAATTTGCTAAAGCACGAGGTGTTAATTTCCAACAATATGTTATGCGTGGTCAAACTATATTTGAATACCCAGTTGGAGCAATGCGTAATGGAGGATATACCCAAATGTATAAAGATTTAATACACATAAATGATGTACCTAATCAAAGAGAAATATTCGAATCAAATATGAAAATGTATATTGATCGAGGACTTAAAATATTACAAGAGAAAGGTATACTATGATATATTGGTTAACAGGTCAGCCCGGAGCTGGTAAAACAGTTTTAGCAAAAATGTTATTTAAAAATAAACTTTTAGATTACCATATTGATGGAGATGATTTAAGAGAAATTACAAATAACAAAAATTACGGTATAGAAGGTAGAGTACAAAATGTAGCTACAGCCCAAAAAATAGCTCACTATTTAAATACTAAAGGAAATGATGTAGTTGTATCATTAGTTTCACCTTATATAGATCAAAGAGAAGAATTTAAAAAAATACTTGGAGATGAGCTGATTGAAATTTATGTTCATACAAGCGAGGAAAGAGGTAGAGAACAATACCATGTAGATGGATATCAACCTCCGTTAAATAATTTTATAGACATTGATACTACGCATGATACTGCTGAACAATCATATGTAAAAATAATATCACGTGGAAAATAAATACGCATTATATATAGGTCGTTTTCAACCATGGCACGAAGGTCATCGTTGGTTAATTGATCAATCCTTAAATAAAGGTAAAAAAGTGTGTATAGCTGTACGAGATGTACCTCCAACAGAGAACCAACCTTGGACAGCAGATGACGTAATACAAAATATAAAAGAAAACTTATACTTTCCTATAACAGAAGATAAAGTAAAAATAATTAAAATCCCAGATATAGAATCAGTTAACTATGGACGTGGTGTAGGATATGAAATTATAGAACACGTTCCACCTGAAAATATTAAAGAAGTATCTGCCACTAAGATAAGAGAACAAATGCGAAAAGATGGTAAGCTATAAAAGACACTTAGTAAAAACAATCTCATGGAGAATTATAGGAACCTTAGATACTATAATCCTCTCAGGAGTTATTACGGGTTCTTGGAAATTAGGTTTAACAATAGGAGGAGTAGAAGTAATTACTAAAATGATTCTTTATTTTTTACATGAAAGAGCTTGGTATAAATTTAGTAAATTTGGTTTAAATAAATGAAAATTCAAATATTTGGTCCTCCCCGTTCGGGAACTACTAGTCTATACGAGGCACTTAGAGATAATATTAATTATACCATGGGCTTATTTGAACCACTCAACCCAGGAATGTGTTATAAAATTAATAAAAAAAAGAAAAAAATAAACCATCTAAATATTATTAATAATTGTAAAATAAATATAATTGAAAAAAATGTTATAACAGAAAATCCATTACATATTTCAGATACCCAATACCAAAAAATACTTACTTCTTATAAGTTGTATTTTAATAGTTTTGATAAATTAATATTTTTAGTAAGAAAAAATGTAGAAGAATCTGCTAAAAGTTTAGCTATAGCTAAAGCATTCCAAAATTGGCACCAACCTTATAAAGATGTAAATATAGACTATACCTCTCTACTTCCTTTAATAAAATCATTTAATCAAATAATGGAAGATTTATCTGAACACTATAATATTCCTTTAATTTATTATGAAAATTTATATTCTGGGAATCTTAATTATATTAATTCTTTCTTAAAATATTATAATATAAAACTACATAATCCACAAGGATTTTATACAAAACTTAACCCTAAAAATCGTTTAAAACATTTTTAAAATGAAACATTTAATATTAGGCTCTAGTGGTCAAATAGGAGCTCATTTTGTAGATTATTTGCAAAGTAAAGGTGAACAAGTTACTGAATATGATATTGAGTATAAGGAATGGCAGGATTTAAGGGAAGTTTACAATCCAACTTTAGAATCATATATTGATACTTGTGATATAGTTCATTTTTTAGCTTTTGATGTTGGAGGAGCCAAATACCTAGAAGAAAACCAAGATAAACACCAGTTTATTGATAATAACATGCGTATTATGACTAATACGTTTAGTTTATTAAAAAATTATAATAAACCATTTATATTTGCTTCATCTCAAATGGCTGAAATGGGGTATTCGAGCTATGGTATGTTAAAATCCTTAGGTGAAAAAATAACCCGTGACTTAGGTGGTTTAGTAGTTAAGTTTTGGAATGTGTATGGTTATGAAACAGACCCTAAAAAATCTCATGTAATAACTGACTTTATTAAAATGGCCAAACATGATGGAGTTATAAAAATGAGAACAGACGGGACTGAATCAAGACAATTTTTATATGCTGATGATGCTTGTGAGGCGTTACTTATATTAGCTAAAAAATATAAAAAGTTAAATAAAAATAAAAATTATTGTATAACTAGTTTTGAATGGAATAAAGTATATGAAATAGCAGAAGTATTAGACGTATTATCAAGTTGTAAAGTCATCCCAGCGGATAGAAAAGATGAAACACAACGTAACGCTATGAACGAGCCAGACCCATATATAGAAAAATACTGGCAGCCAAGAACTAGTTTAAAAGAAGGTATAATGAAACTATATAGTCTATACTAATGAAACAGGGAATTTGTATACAAGGACCAACTGAATATTATAAAGAATTAGCTGATTATTATTCTCAATTTGAAAATGTAGTTTGGGCTACATGGAATGACGAATCAATAATACGTTTAGATTATATAAGAAATAAAGGTATAGAGGTTATATTATTAGAAAAACCTACAATAGCTGGTTATATGAATGTTAACATGCAGTTAGCATCTTCATATGCTGGGGTAAATCGTTTATTTGAATTAGGAATAGATGAAGCATTAAAAGTAAGAAGTGATACTATAGTAACTAATTTAGATAAATTATTGCCTCGTTTACAAGGTAAAAAATTAGCATTTATGGCTACTTGTAAAGTAGGAGTTAGAAAAGATATAGCTTACGATTTAGTTTACTATCACGATAGCCATGATTACCCAGCTGATAACGTTGTTTATGGTAATATTCACGATTTAAGAGATATGTTTAATTTTCAAATTGAAGATATGTTACCTATACCACCTGAAGCACTTATTGCCTGGAATTACATGACAACTCAGGATATGACTTTTCATTTAAGTTATAAAAATATGATTAATGAAGGTATTAGTTTCTTTTTACAAGAATGTTTAGAGGAAAACGTTGAGGTAAATTGGTTAAAACGTGGGGTTAATTTAGTAGATTGGTATAAAGATAAAACAGTATACGAGTGGTAAAATTAATAGTGTTTGATTTAGATGGAGTTTTAGTTGAAGCTAAAAACATACATTATGATGCTTTAAATAAAGCATTAGGTGAATATGCTATTAGTTGGAATGAACATCTATCAACTTATGATGGGTTAAAAACACTCCAAAAGTTAGATATGTTAACTAAGGAGAAAGGTTTACCTGTAGAGGAACATCAACGTATTTGGGAAGATAAACAAAAATATACTCTTCAAATGTTAGGTGAACTAAAACCAAGTAAATCTATTTCAGCTACTATTTCTAGCTTATCAAAAAGTGGTTATAAAATAGCTTGTTGTTCAAACTCAATTCGTAAAACAGTAGTTACAGTACTAGCTAAACTAGATATTATAGAATATTTTGATTTAATTATATCAAATGAAGATGTATTAAATTCTAAACCACACCCCGAAATGTATTGGACAGCAATGTCTAAAATGAAATGTTTACCTGAAGAAACACTAATAGTAGAAGATTCTCCTTATGGTTTGCTTGCTGCCGCAAGAAGTAAGTCGTATATTCTACGAGTAAAAAATCCAAAAGAAGTTACATTTGCTAACTTAACTAAAAAATTAGTAGAAATAGAAATGGGAAATAAACAAACAACACCCGCTTGGCGTGATGAAAAATTAAATGTATTAATACCAATGGCTGGTGCTGGTTCTAGATTTGAACAAGCTGGTTATACATTCCCAAAACCACTTATTGAGGTAAGAAAAAAACCAATGATACAAGTGGTAGTAGAAAATTTAAATATAAAAGCTAACTACATTTATGTAGTACAAAAGTCACATCGTGAAAAATATAATTTAGATGCTTTATTATCACTAATCACCCCAGGCTGTAAAATAGTAGAAACAGAAGGTATGACTGAAGGAGCGGCATGTACTGCTTTATTAGCTAAAGAACATATTAATACAGACGCACCTTTATTTTTCGCTAATAGTGATCAATTTGTAGAATGGGATTCTAATGAATTCTTATATAAAATGAATGAAACAGATGCTGACGGTGGTATTGTTACATTTGAAGCAACACACCCAAAATGGTCATTTGCTAAAGTAGATGAACAAGGTTTAGTAACTGAAGTAGCAGAGAAAAAACCAATATCAAATATAGCAACTGTAGGGTATTACTACTGGAAACATGGAAGCGATTTTGTTAAGTATGCTGAACAGATGATTGATAAAAACATCCGTGTTAATAATGAATTTTATGTTTGCCCAGTGTTTAATGAAGCCATAGGGGATAATAAACAAATTAGAACATTTAATGTTAATGGAATGTGGGGGTTAGGCACACCTGAAGATTTAAATTATTACTTAGAAAACTATAAATGATTTTAATATCACATAGGGGTAATTTAAATGGTAAACAACCTGATAATGAAAACTCCCCAGACTATATTTGGAGAGCAATCCAAGCAGGTTATAATGTTGAAGTTGATATTTGGTTTGTAGATGGTAAATTTAAATTAGGACATGATGAGCCTACTTATGACTTTCCATTTGAGTTATTTGAAAACCATTTTAGTAAATTATGGTTACATTGTAAAAATGTAGAAGCAATGGTTGCTTTAAATGAGTTTCCTAATCAACATTTACTAAATTATTTTTGGCACCAAGAAGATGATATTACATTAACATCTAAAGGATATATTTGGGCATACCCAGGTAAACAACCTATTAAAAATAGTATAGCAGTAATGCCTGAATTAAATAAAGACGATTTAACTAAAGCTATAGGTATCTGTAGTGATTATATAGAAAATCATGAAAAATAAAACTAGAGTAGCTTTATGTTTATCTGGGGAGCCTAGAAGTTCTATGTTTTGTTTTCCTTATATTTATGAATCTTTAATAAATTTAGGATCCGAGTATGAAGTAGATGTTTATATTCATTCTTGGAAAAATTTTAGAGCTTTACCTTTATATAAGCCTAAAAATTATTTAATTGAATGGGTAAATGAAAGGGATTTTTTTAATAAAATAATTAAAAGTTTAAAATTTGAAAAAAGCCCAAACGCAACCAATATAATTAAAGAACTAAATTTTCATACTGATAATTCAAATCCTCTTAAAAATTATTTTTTAATGTATCTATCAATGAAGCAATGTTTTAATTTAATAGATACTTCTTACGATATATATATAAGAGGAAGATTAGACTTTTATATAAGTTATCCTTTAAACCTTATACCTATTTTAGAAGAAATTAAATTAAAATCTTATGATGTTTTTTTACCTTCTATTGATATAAATAACCAAATTTTTTTTAATGATCAATTTGCTGTTTGTAATTTAAAAGGAGCAAAATATTATTTTAATCTTTTTAATGAAATTCCTTCTTTAATAGAAGAAACTGGAATGGTTAATCCTCACATTTGGTTAAAAAATTATTTAAAAAATAGTAAATTAAATGTAAAAAATTCTTCTTTTTTAATAGATTTAGTTAGGTCTTCTAGAGTAATAACTGCTTGTAACCATCCTTATTATGACAATTAAAATTTTATAAATGAAACTAAGCGCAGTAGTAATAACACGTAACGACAATTACGGAGGAAATTTAAATGATAGAGCAACTTATTGTCTCAATTCACTAATAGATACATTTGATGAGGTAATACTTGTTGATTGGAATTCTCCTAACAACCGACCCCAACTTTGGGATATAGATACAAGAATTGATTTTAGAGGTAATCTAAAACATATAGTAATTACCCCTGAGGTAGCCTCTATGTTAACTAATAATGACCCACACGCACAGGTATGTTGTGAGACATTAGCTCGTAATATTGGTATTAGACGAGCTACAGGTGATTATATTGTATCAACTAATATTGATGTAATTGCTCCACGCAGAGATCAGTTAGAACAAACGATTAAAAACGAGTTAAACGATAAGACGTTCTATACTATATCTCGTAGATACACTGATTGGGAACAAATTGAAAAATTCCATGGTGGTGAACGTAAGTTTAATGAATGGAGAGAATTACGAGATTATTTAATTGAGAATAGTGAAGAACGAACTACAGGTGAATCAGTGGTTGAAGGTGATAACTATAGTATTATAAACTGTTGTGGTGACTTTCAAATAGCACATAGAGATGTTTGGCATGAAATAAGAGGATTTGAAGAAGAACTTATCTATGTTTTATATAGTGATACAAATGTTCAAAAGAAAGCTGTAATGCATGGATTTGAACTTAAAGCAATTTACTCCCCAGCTTTATTTCATATATTCCATGGTAAAGGTGGAGGTGGATTTTTAGATGGTATCAATAAAAAAGTAAACGATATGTATAGAGCTGTTACCGCCCAGGAAAAAACAGAAAATGCTGATACGTGGGGATTTGAACCCATTGAAATGGAATATGAATTGCTCTAATATTTATAATAAAATACTCTAATGGAAAAGTTTGACTTAAAAGATTTTTTTGTAAACGAAGATTATACTAAAGATATAAACGTTACTAATGATACCTCTATGTATGACCCTCTAAATGAAGATGGTGAAAACCAAGATGGGACTTTAAAGTATAATACTACTATTGATGGTAGAAAGTATAAGGTTAGTTTTGATGTAAATAAAAACCCAACAAAGAAAGGTATTAAAGTTAAATTCTTTCCATTAACTGATGAAGGTATTGAAATAACTCAACCAACTGAAGAGCAACTCGCACAACTACAAAACGATGTTGCTACACGTTTAGCCCCCAAATTTAATGAGTATAGACTTGAATTCGATGAAGACGAAGATGCACCTGAGAAAAATGTAGCTGCATTTCAAGTACCATTATCTTCGTTTGTATCGTTTGTTGCAAACGTAGTATTTAAAAAATAATGAGCAATCCTAGAAAGTTATCAAATATAAGACTTATTGGAATTACAGAAAAGGGATTAAATGGTTTTATTGAAGAAAATAAAGGGTTTTTTTTCTATGAAACTTGGGCTGGGATAAAACAAGCTATTAGAAGAAATAGATTGACAGCCGAAATTTGTACTGTAAACTCTCCAAACGATATAGTTACTATAGATAGAGATGAATGGGAAAGTGCTTTAAGTTCATCTTTAGGATATTTTGAATCTAGAGATGAATTTGAACAATGTAAGGAAATTAAACTTACAATGAATTTGTTACGATATGGTAAAAAACAGCTTAGAACTTCTAAAGCAATCTCTGGATCAGTTATTACAAGCTGATACTGCTGTTAAAAGAAAAAAACTTAAAGAATTTGAACAAAAACGAGATTTGTTTATCAATGTGATAAATCAATTCGAGGCAGCTATCACTAAATCTTATTTGTTAGAAAAAGATCATAAGATTGATATGTCTAAGTATGAGGAAGGTTTTTACCAAATAATAGATTCACTTATACTATTAGCCTTTGGTAAAGATGTATATGAATTATTATCATTCTACTTTTATGAACGTTACAACCCAGATGGGAGTGAAAATGGTATAATCATAGAAGAAACAGGTGAAGAAGTTTTTATTAAGGATGCTATGGAACTTTGGGATTTAATTATTAGAGTTCAACCTGAAATATTTAAATAATGGGTAGAAAGCAAATAGTAATTACTAAAGAACAGCTATTAAATGCTATGAAAATGACTAAGTCAAACATGGCATGCGCTCGTTATTTAGGTATTAGTTATATGCACTATAGCCGTTATGCTAAAAGTTACATTGACGAGGAGACAGGTAAAACATTATTTGACTTACATAAAAATCAAGCTGGTAAAGGCATTAGAAAATTCTTAGGAGGTAAAGACCCTGATTTGAAAGCTATAATGGATGGTGAGTTATATATTAAATCATATAACTTAAATCGTTACAAAGATAGATTAATACAAGAAGGTTATATAGAAGAATGTTGTAATAGTTGTGGTTTTAATGAACAACGAGTTCAAGATTATAAAACCCCACTTTTAATACATTTTAAAGACAAAAATAAAGAAAATTGGCGTATAGAAAACATAGAATTATTATGTTATAACTGCTACTTTTTATACATCGGTGATGTCTTCAATGAAAAGCAAATAAAGAATATTGAAGAAGATGCCCCAGTTAAGAAAGATGACACAGTAGATTGGGAAATGGATGAAAATATGTTGGAGCATTTCCGTGAAATCGGGCTAGCTGATGAGGATGATGCAGAAGACTATATAGCACGTTTGTAATATTTCTTTTTTATATTTATCGAACGGATATCCTTCAAGTCAAGACAGTTTTCTTTTGTCTAACTAAATCACAATCAACATGGATTTATTAAAAAAAATTGGTAATTGGGCCAATGGACTAACAGAACTAGGTGTTACAGTAATTGCACTTGGTGTTGTACTTGAAGTATTGTTTAAAGGAGCCAATATCCCATTTTGGCCTGAAATATCTGTAGTGGACAACATTATGGGTATTCTAGCTAATCTAAGCGGTGCGGGCCTACTTGGGCTAGTTGGTGCTTTTGTATTGTACCATATCCTTAAAAACAAAAATGTGTAATCTCGTTTTGAGATTTGTATAAGAAAGGACGCTTAGGCGTCCTTTTTTTATATTTATCTACGAAGCGAGAAATATGTTAAAATCAATAGTTACATTACTGTTAACGTTGTTATTGTCCTTTACATACGGGCAGGAGACTATCCAAGTTGGAGAGGTTAACAACAAAATCGAGCTAGGTCCTTTTGCGGGTAGTAGGGACCTAGCATTCGGTGTTCAATCTATACTTGAGGAAGCAATACAAGATAAAGGATACAACTTATCCTATAATGCTGAAACTCAAATTCAAGTAGACTTATTATTTTTTGATGTACAAAAAACTAATGTACAAATAGCTGTTTATAGTAAAAATACAGACGAGTATCAAATTATAGCTCGTGCTGCACTAATTGTAAATGGTAAAAAGAAAAAACAAGTAATAGCAAAAGGTACTGCTAAAGAAGTATCTACAGCAACTCTTATTATAGATGAGGGTGGTCAGTTTTCACAGGCAAACGTTTCAACAGCATTAAAAAAGGTTTGTGTGCAATTAATTGATAAACTTAAACTATAAAATGAGAAAATTTTTATTACTATTATTATTTTTACCCCTACTATCATTTGGGCAAAATGTCCAACTTGGATTAGAAATGTTCCAAAATGATACTAATGAAGTAGTAGATGCAGACAATCCTATTGAAGAAGGATTACTACTAGGAGTAGGCCTACATATGTTTGCTGTAGGTTCTGACGATTTTACTTTATTAGCAGACAGTAGATACCTATTTGTAGACATCCAGTATAACAGTCAAGTTTTATCTCTTATTGATGATGCATATGACTTTCCAGCTTTAGATCTTACAACAACTGGAGGTACTATAGAAGAAAGATATACATTCTCAAATACAAGTATTAGCCAAAGAACAAATGACCTAAAACTAGGTTATAATAGATGGCAATCAGGAGATGATACTTATTCAGAACAAAATGCTAAATGGAGCGTAGTAAGAGTAGCAATACAACTAAGTGATGCCGGTTTTGATGCTTTTATGGATGAATCTACTATACGAACTGAAGAACCTTTATTTGTTCAAGTATTTACAGTAAAAGCAGGTGCAGCTGCTATTACAGAACAAGAAATGTTTATAAATTTTGCAACAATAGATAATGTAGATGATACTCAAGTAACTTCGTTATATACTACTGCTACATCATATCCACATCCTGTTATTGAATCTGTATCATATAATGCTAAACTTCATTTCGATCTACCAGAGGCGATAGATCCTACAAACTTTCAAGTAACAGTATATGAAGAGAATGTTCTGGGGGTAGAAAGTAGTCGTTTACCTATAACACTAGATGCAGCTGGAGATGCATTAGTATCAGATGTAGATTTAGATAAAACATATTATGTATCTAATTTAGATCCAATAGATAGATCATACCTACCAGATGTACATACAGTTACTGATGCTTATAGATCGTTTAA
>Ga0208303_1000418_pt1 | contig 17580 bp, 21 predicted proteins | sample CB_VirMetaG_2_FD_184537 | JGI IMG/M metagenome (GOLD analysis project Ga0208303, IMG submission 184537) | Freshwater to marine saline gradient viral communities from Chesapeake Bay - CB_1504_2 Viral MetaG (SPAdes) (version 4) | ecosystem: Environmental > Aquatic > Marine > Coastal | place: USA... | reverse complement strand
TCTTAAAGCCCTGATTTGAAAAATTGCCCAAAAGTCGCTTTCGAAATTTGAAAAATTGAAATCATAGCTATGATTTAGGTTCTATTACGATTTTCATTCGTATTCATTTTTGTAATCATACTTATGATTTTTTTACTTTTGGTCATAAATTCGGAACATAGGCTTTTAAAAAAGACGCTTGAAAAAAGACGTTTTGAAAAAAACGTTTGGGTGACAGAAAGAGAGAGAAGAAAACATGTGGGTTGTGACGAAAGACAACACTATACGGTTACCAAACTACTTGGTGGGGTACATCTGGGGTATGATGAGAGAGATGGCGGTGGCAGACCAAAAGGATGGTTGGGGAGATTTGATGGAGGAGGTGAGAGAACAACGTGGGGAACCTATCAACGTCGTTGAAAGGTTCATACACAATCTTGAGGGTGGGAGGGGGTATGGTTGTAGATTTGAGAGGAGAGTGACAGTTACAATGGCGGGGGGGAGTCCAGAGTGGTGGAACTACGTAGTGATAGTAGAGAGAGAGGGCGATAACGCAGAGTTGTTTATAGAGAGCCGTGAGGGGTTGAACAGACAGAGAGGGAGCGTTTTGGTGGAGATTCTTACAGATGACTGTGACAGCCATTTTACAGATGTAAGAGAGAGTGAGGCGGATGAATTTGTTACAAGATTATCGGGATTTCCTGCTTTGTCGGGTTGTGTCTGGGACGCAGACTTCCTACAAGATATCTTTTAATCCAAACACCACAACCCCCACCAACACACAAATCCACACACGTGGTGCCCCGTACGGGGTTAGGTTTCAATGGCACAAGAAGGAAGCTCAGGTATTGAGGGGGATGGGGGGTCTTGAGGGTTACAGAGTCGAAAGACTCTTGTCTTGTCTTGTCTTGTCTTGTCTTGTCTTGTTTTGTCTTGTCGCATTGTTCTTTTGACCACTACCACAGTCACAACCGCTATCATCACAATGACCACTAACACATCCATCACTATCACTACCACAACCCACGCAATAGAGAACTTCAACCTCCGTCAAGTTGACAACTTGAGGAGGGCGGTAAATGCATACGACGGAGAGGACAGCCACACCCTCCTTCAAAGGATAGAAGCATTGCAGCAGGTTACAACCATCACCACCACCAACACCTCCACAACCATCACCACCACTCATTATCACCACTTCAGGAGGAGACCATGTTGCAACTGGAAGCACTGACGCTGGAACCTACCCAGGCAATATCACACCACTACCATCATCACCACCACCACCGCTCCCCATTATCACCTCACCACCACCACCACTACCATCACTGCCACTACCACTACCACCATCACCATCATCTACCACCACCACCACCGCTACCAGTACAACCATCACCACGACTATCACCAACACCATTACAACCATCACCACGACTATCACCACAGGAAGAACTGGCACTGGGTCCTTGTGACCCCTTCCCATCAGTTACAATGGCAAAGTACAACCTGATGGCACACATCATGGACGTGCTTTTGCCGTTGCAGACTGATGTGGAACCCAATCCACAACGCAAGTACAATGGAGATGGAATGCTGCTGCCTAAAAACTTTGCCAACTTAGGGTGGACTTACGGGGTCACTAAGAAATTAGTGAAAGAGTTCGACGATGAGGTGCATGCAGTATTCTGGGCACCTCCAGCACCAAATTTCAGCGAGACACAGTTTGAGAAAGGAACCCGTAGGTTGCCTCACGATGCTTTGTTGTTTTCTATTGTGCTGAAGTTGGGAGACTTCCCTGCAAGAAATAAGGAGGTATGGAACGACTTCAGGGAAAGGCTGTTTTTGTTTTTTAGATACGACTTGATAGTAATGTCCAAAAATGCACAAGTGAGTTTTCAAAACTACACCATAGCATCACTCCTTCAGCCATTAGCCATTGAACTCGAAACGATGAGACTAATGGCAGAAGGAGCAGCACAACGCTTAATGGTCATACAGCGTGAAGAGCAAGAGGTATGTTGCCACTTTTTTTTTGAAACGATGTTACATTACAATCAATCATTATTTTTTATTTCATAACAGTTAAAACGCAAGTCTTCATCGGTGACCATTGTGGAGTTGCATGACGAAATATTCGAACGTTTGCCACGTTTTATGGAGGCAACTGGTATTAAAAGACAAAAGACAGCACTTAAAGAAGCCCAGGAGCAGATGAATATGAGGATTGAGCCTATGACAAACAAAGAGTTTTGGAGTATTTTAGACAACAAAAACTCTGATGGTGATTGTTTGCCGTCGCCTAACATGCATTATATCTTTAGGCAGATGGTTGATGTAATGGGTGAGTTTGAGACAATTGATATGGACGGCTGGCAAGACCTTGCTGACCAATTGTTTGGTGAAGGTTTGCTATTGTTGCCATTGTTTGAACCTTGTTGACACATTTTTTTTATGTTTTATTAGACTATACGAACAAAAAAATGCACGACCTTTGCAAGGAGTTCATCTCGAGTTTTGTGCCAGAGGATGACCTCGATGCTGCTTTTGTTCCAGATGACTCAACTGAGGTGCTTCTCAAGAAAGCACTAAACCTGAATAAATGGGGCATCATGTTGGCAGAGTTGCATTTATTCTACACTGAATGCATTCGTCGCCTGGAATTAGAAATAAACAAAGGCAGGCACCCAACATTTGCAGTGGCAAGTTTACGCATGAAACATCTGGTGGTTTTTTTGTCGGAAACAAAGAAGCAAATGTGTAATGAGTTGCGGGAAGAAATCAAAGCAATTTTGGATGAACAATTGAATTGAACAACTATTAGCATGCATGTATAGATTGAGCAATGGTTTCCCAATAAAGGGTTTTTACCGCTCAATAATTCTTGATATGTTTGTATTAGGTTTTAGTATCAGGTTAGATTTTAGGCGTAGGGCTTACAGCGTGCTTAGGGGTAGTTACAGGCGCAATTAGGCTATAACAGTTAGGGGGCTATAGTTATAGTTCAGGGGGGTTTGTATTAGGTTTTAGTATTAGGTTAGATTTTAGGCGTAGGGCTTACAGCGGGCTTAGGGTTAGTTACAGGCGGGATTAGGCTATAATAGTTAGGGGGGCTATAGTTCATGGGGCGTTACAATGCCCCCCGCCCCAACAACCCCCTTATTGTACACTTTTTTAAACGATTTAGCTACCCCTATTGTTTTTATAGTAAATGCTTCCGTTTCGGAAACATAGTTAGATTTAGGGCAGCGGAATTGGTTTTGCTTTTGGGTTAGTACCCCGCCCCTATCAATATTTTCAAAATCTTCGTAGGATAACGCCCTATCGCTTTGGCTGTAGCCCTTGCATTTTAGTACCTCTAGCCCATAGGATTTCCCCTCTACTACTATTTCTTTCTTTAGCCCGTACATTTTACAGCCCTCTATTAGCCCCTTATCAAATGATAAATTACCGTGTTCCGCCGCTACCATTTTACTAAATATCTTCTTTTGTTTGGGCTTATCATTAGGGTACAGTTGTTTTAGTTTCTTTTCTACTACTTCATCGCACTCGTTTTTTAGGCTACCCAATTCCGCCCCATTCCCATCCCATTGAAAGGTCTCTTTTATTTCGGGGTAATCATTTAGGTTAATATCGCAAATTACAGAGTCGGTATCACAGTACTTAATAGTACCGCCAACTTTTTTTATAGCGGTCAGTAGCGAATGTAATTTAAGTCGGGCGTAGGACGCTATCGCCGACGCAACGCCCACATTAAAATCGGTAACTTCTAAATCCTTCAGCACCCTACAGAACATGGTACCGTCTTCGTGTTCACGCATATTAACTAACCTCTCGGTATTTAAATACTGCATATAATCGTGGCTATCGGTATCGCAAATTATCACGCCGTCTCTATTTTTAGTTCTTAGACCCCAAAACCCGTAACCAGAATTAATGATAATTTTGTGGCACTGAGCCATGGCGGGGCATCCATCGGCTTTAGCCTGGGCTTTCTTTTCAAAGCCGTCACTGAAAAACTTAGACATAAACGTGGACTTTTGGAATGCAAGCCCCGATTCAAATTTATAATCGTATATCTTATAATCAATTTCGGCACTAAAGCAACTGATAGGAGCCCATTGGGTAAAAATAGGAAATGTTAGGCGGGAATCTCTAATTACGGCGTGCTTTGGTATAGCCAGTGCCCCACGGGCATTTCCGTTCTTACTAATTTTGCCTCGCTTAGTTTTTACCATGCATTTAACAAACCCAAAAAACGAAGCGTCAATTTTAGTAGCCCCGTTAAAATCCACCTCCACGGGTTTGCCGTAGGGCAGATGCTGTCGCCCCACATCAGGGTATAACGAGGTAAAATCATAATAGTAGGCGTTTAATATCCCGCCTATCTTAAAGCACTCCACACGCCCCCCAAAATAGCCGTCCCGTATAAACTTATCATGGTCGTCACTTAGTGAAAATACAGGTATCTTATATTGGTTGTAATAATTTCTAAAAAATGTGGCTTTGGATAAACTGGCACCTGTGAAGCATGTGGTGACATCTATTTTCAAATCATCAAATACTGATTTATTAAATATAAGCATGGCCTCCAGTAGCCCCCGCACGTCATGTGATAGATACTTTTTTAGGGCGGGGAAGCCCCCGTAGTTTAAAAGTGTGATGTCGTCGTGTGTGATAGTCTCAGTTAACTTTTTATGTTTCACATCTAGCTCCTTGCATAATTTTTCTAATCCCATCGGTAAGATGCGGTAACTATCTTTAAATTTGATAAAATGGTTTTTAGGGTCAACTGCATCCTGAATTTCAAAACCAATCCAGGCATTATTTAGCTCAATGCATTTAGACCCGTTTATGACCCAATCGCTTTGGGTCAATAAAGCGTATTTCATTAACAGATTTATATCATATTTGCCGCCGTTATGGGCATACAAAGTATAACCGCTGAATTTGCCCGTATATAGAAAACTTAAAAACTGCACCATGCAGTCGAGACCCCAAAATTGCCGCTCAAACTGAACGCCCTCTTCCATCCAAGCAATAGCACAGGCATAGGGCACATGGATTTGGTCTTTGTCTTTAGAGGTTTCAATATCCCAAGCGGCTATTTTTTCATTAAAAGAATGGGGCATGTGCTTAAGATGCGACTTTTTAATAAGCCTGTCCGTGTTAGAGGCAAGGATTTTTGGGGCTTCTAATTTCTTAAACTCAAAATCGGGCAGGGCTATTTGCATCTCTTTTTTATCAATTAACGCTACGCAGTGGTTACCAACCTTTTGAATTTCATACAACCTCACATTATTAAAAAAGTATTTGACATTTTTGCTGCCTTTCTTATAGTTATAAGATTCGGGCTCAAAATGTCGGGTCTCTTCGAATAAATTGTTATATAATTTAATAGGCGCCTTCACAAAATTACAGATTTCTTGTACGGTGAGTTCATCGCCCCCATTCTTTTTACTGGATAGCCCTAATTTAGCCACATTCGCTTTTAATTTTACCCCTGAAATTGACAAAGGTTGCCCGCCCTGTAGTAGGGTGGGGTTTGTTTTATAATTTCTACATAGGGCTACGGATTGAAAAACACAATTGCCCCTAGCGTTATTATCACAAATATGCCATTTGTCATGGGCAACTTTAATGCTACGGGTGTAGCCCTGCATAATTGAGGATTTTACAGTGGCAAATGTAATTTTAGTTATTAAAAACTCTTTGTCATTGTAGGCTCTACTTTTTGGTTCTATCCAAGTTTTCATAATATGATGTAGGGCTGCCTGGGGCGATTTCATAACTGGGGTTGAAATATGCTGCCCGCCCTTGCCCTCAACGTTAATGCGGTATAGAAGTTCCTCGGCGGGGCGGCGTTTTTTAATTTCGGCGTGAATTCTACGCCTTACATTGTCCCGTTTCTTAATAGGTTTTGGTAAATGCTTTTTAACCACAAATTCTATTTGTGATTTAATCTTTTTAACGGTCTTGGGAAATATGGAAAATTGTTGCTGCGGGGGTATAGTGTGAACTCTCGACTCAACTTGCAGGGTGCCTTTTCGCATCGTTTCAAATACGGTATCATATTTTGATAGCCTTAGGGAATCATGCACCTTGGTATTTCTTTGGTGGCGTTTATAGCCCTTGTAGTGCTTCTTTTGGGCTTTTAATATTTCCCGAATATCTAACCAGTGTTGGGTTGTACTGCTACGCCATTGTTTTTGGTAGGGGGTGGCGTCTTTTTTTAGAAATTTTGATAAGGATTTAACTTCCTTGTAAACTGCGCTGCGTTTTTCTTTTTTAGGGGCTGACATCTTGTATATATATAGTACTACAAGATATTTTTAAGTACCTTAACTGTGCGTTTACTAAACTTTTTATATAGCATTTTTAAATCTATGTTAAAAACAGATTTCTAAAGCTCGTTGACATGTCGTCAACTTTGTGGTAATTGCGGTTGTTATAATAATGTTTCATACGACTCTTTTTAGAGTATTCTAAATATTTAATTTTGTTTTTCTCTCTGTATTTTTTTTGAGCTTTTTTCATAGCATCAGATACCATTATATATGGGCTGTTATATATATAGTGCGAGGTTTTTTTAAGTGAATTTATACTTGGTATGTGAAAATATTATCTCCACGAGTATCCAAGGACAAGGTAGCCTGAAATTGCCCCCAGACATTCAAGTCCATATCGGAACCGCCAGCACCGCTCATTTGGCAGTCAAGACTGGTAACGCCCCCGATGGTATACAGCCCACTGTAGACCGAATTTTCCGAGTCATACTGCCTCAGGCTTTCTAAATCAATTTCATAAAAGGATTTACCAATACTAGACCCAGTACCACTTGCGTTATTCAATTGAAAATCCGTTAGCGTAAGGTCGGAACCTTGGTCAAAGTCCAGAGACTGCCGAGTTGAGCCTCGAATTTCTGCCATTACCTCACTCATATTACTAGAAGCGTCGGCTTTAATCCGTTGGGCGGGGTAATTTTGACCATTAAGTTGAAACGAATACTCAGAGACAAACCTGTGACTGCGGCTACCCTCAACATCACTGGCTACACCTGAATTGGAGTAGTTTGTTCTATAGAACGCAAAAAGCACTCTGGATAATGAGGCTACACTCAGACCCAAATTCTGGTTGATGGTTTGAGAAGCACTAGGAATAGTGCCACGGCTATTTCGCCAGTCATCCAGGACGACAGAATAACGCCCGCCCACAGCATCATCCACGAGCTTACTCGCAACAGGGTCTAGTTTCACGACGTAATTCACGAATTCTACATTTCGCACTTTAACCGTGGAAGCCCCGCCGTTAGTACCGATAAACGCTTTAGCTTTGCTATTTAGAGTCAGCCGAATAATAATATTGTCAGCACTGAATAGTGGCAAATATTTTGAACTGCTCATCAAATTGGTGAGGATAAGCCCGAAGCAAAAGAAGTTATTTTGTGTTCCGTGGTCGTCTGTAGCAGTCCCTGTAGGCGTCAATGCGGCACCATACTCATCACCTGTTTGCATTCCATATTGAATTGACCCGATACCGTCCTTAAAATCAATCCCTGCTTCACTATCTAGGAAGATATTAGCGAGCTTAGAGTATTGGTCTATTACACTTATCGTCTGGGCTGAACTAATAATTTCTACCCGCTGAATAAGCCCCCCATAAACCCCATTTCTTGGTAACCATAGGTCGTCAGCTGCTGCAGGCGTACCACCACCGTCTGCTTTGACTGTTTCGATATTCAGTTTAAGGTAACTGTTATGGAAATCTAAAAATGACCCCATTGGCATATTGGGCAACCGAATGTCGATTGTATTCCCCATTTCGAAAACGGTACCATTTTGAGGCGGCACTTTTACTCTCTCGTAACTAGCACTCATAGCCTTCTGGCGGTGGTCATTGTAATTAAGCATTGATGTGGCGGCAGTTGCAGACATATTTATATAATAATTACAATATAAGTTTATCTCGCCCTTTGTTTTTTGTTAAAATTCAACTCACATCATGTGGGGGGTCTTTTCACGCTGCAATTCTCTTGCGGTTTCTATAGAGTCGTAGTAGGAATATTTTAGGGTTAACACAAAATTAAGGTTCGTGGCTGTGACTGTTGGTAATTGTAATTCTGCTGGGGTGCCTGAAAATACTAAATCAAGAAGTTTCAAAGAAATGTGATTGGGTCTGGCATTGCATAGAAGCCGACCAGTTGGGGTAATTCTCATTGACCCCGCTGTAAACTTTTGGGCGTTGCCTATGATAGGTCTTAAATTCCCAGTTGCGTAATGATTTATACCGCCGTTCATGTACTGTAGGATGCATGCTTTTGTCTCAGTTGTTACAGAATAAACCATACCATTAGTCACCTCAACTGTGCAAACTTGGCTTCTTTGGTTCGTGTAATAAGTATTTGGTATGTCGAAATGATACACGCCGTCAGCATCTCGAGAGTTGCCTTTTGCATACACCGTCACGTAGTCGCAAACTTTTAGAGAACTCATTATATATATACTTAATATAATTTAATCTATATAAACTTTCTTTCTCGTGCCTGTCGTCTGGCATCTGATACATCAACCATGGCTGATTTAATATTACCTTTGCGGGCGTGTTCAATACCACTCGATAATTTGCCACTAATATTTCCAGCGGAGGATGCCAAGGATGACCCCGAGGAAATTAAGTTACCCAGGGCTTTAGCCCTGGGGTCTGGAATCGTTTCCAGTACATTTGCAATCTTTGCTCCAACACCACCCACTTTAGCCAAGGTGTGTCCTACCTTACGTAGCCCAATTGAAGCGCCATGCGATACTCTGCTTGCGAATTTTCGCCCTTTTTGGATTCTATGACCGATTTTCTTCAAAAAACCCATGATATATACATTCTATATATATTATTATTTTGGGGGCTCGTCATCCTTACGCTGGTTGATAGAACGGGTGTAATCCATTAGGTACTTTGTGTTGACATAATCGTCACGTTTCCTATAAAATTCTATGCTCAACGTTAGTGACCAATCTAAATTATTAAACGCTATATAATTTCCATCGTCATTTATCAGTTCCACCGATATGAATTGTATCGCATTATTAAGAATAAAATATTGAGGGCTGCTGGGCTGGAAAAATATATAACTTGAGGGTGAGGTATTCACCAAGACCTTGGATAGAATCCCATCATTTTTTCCGAGGCTATTAAGGTTGTTTAAGCCCATAGTAGGACATCTAATATATACTGATGATGTACCAGCCAGGTTACATGCATTATTGGACTCATGCAATGTGACATTTTCTGCTGGGAGATTCCCAAACCCTAATTCTTTTGCCATGGTTGATGAATTAAAAGTGAATGGATGTGCCGCTTGTAAGGTGAATTTATTGGTATCATCGTTGAAGGTCATTGTAATTCCCAAACCTATTAATAAACTGGTGAAGGCATCTGCAATATTAAATGCTGAGTAATTTCTATCGGGTAATACAAACGGCTCTAATCCATTTATAGTTATGCTGTTGTTTCCGAGTGCTGCACTAATGTTATACCATGAGTAGGGTATTTCTGCATCCAAGCAGGAAACAAGCATTCCTAAATCATTTCTGCTTGGTTGTATTATAGAGTCTAAAAAGAAACTGCATTTGCTATTACCATCGCTTTTGGTTATAGCGTCCTTACTTTGAAGAAACACGTTGAACCCCCCAAACACTGTATCATTACTTTGGTGAGTAGGCATATTATTATTATAGTTTATAATTATAATAATAATGTTTATATTTTCCTGGGGGAAGTCCCGTCGGAATTCTAAGCGTATAACCAAAAAAACTAAACCACTGCGTCATTGCGATTCTCAGTACTGCTACCCATGGATTCACTTTTTGGAGGGGCTGTCAATTCCAAGTCATGACTGGAGTCACCCCGAGATACTGTACGAACTATAAAATGGTCATCACAGCACGTGCTATTTGTAGCCACTCTCAATTTATAAATCTTATACGCTATTACTATCAACACCACACTAAGAGCCCCTTCTGTGCTATATTTTGTGAGGGATGTAAAATCCATTGTATAATATTCTATATCTTTTTTATTCCATTTCTATATCATCATGAAAAAGTTCTAACATACAATCGTCTTCCTTAATATCTACAAACCCAAGAGTTTCATAATCATCAAAGTCTAAGTACTTATAACACTGCATGTCAATTGTTTTGAAATCGGGGTGTATAAATTCTCGTATTGGTTCCTTCAATAATTGGTCTTGAAAGGCTTGAAATGTTTTAGGTTCAGTCTCGTGTTTCATTACATGGTAAGAACTGAGGTTTGCCCCAATCTCACAAAGAAGGCAGGGTTGTGCGATGTGTTTATTTTTAGTAGTCATTTTATATAACGTTAAAAGGGTATTCGTTTATGTAGTTCTATATGTGTGTATGATTATTGTTCCATAGTATATAACAAAAAGTATCATACATGTACACCCAGTTCTAAAAATAAATTTACTACAGCCATAATCTTGTTCGCAGTGTGTAGGAGGTTGATTTAAATCATTGATTTCGAGTATCATTATATATTGTATATACTTTATTACTATGGTGTTCTATCGTATTGTGTCAGTGGACCCAGAAAGGTTGCAGTGAACATAAAATCCGTCATGGCGAAGTTGGAAGAAGATACCGAAGATGTAAAACTCGCCGTGCTACCTACATTTATGTAAGTTTGGAATTGGAGGGTATTGAGTGCCGTAAGATGGATGGTATCTTCCCATGTTACAGTTCCTATACGCCCTTGACTATATCTAATGTAATTCATTTCAGTTCCTTCTTCGATAGTCGTTGCGCCATTCAGGAGAAGTTTAAGAATAGGTACTACTCGGTATGAAGAAGATTGGTTATTATACGTGACCATGATTTTTATTCTCCATAACCCAGAATACCCAATTGTAAAACTTGTAGGTATATTTGATGAATCGTTGTACGCATTCCACACGATAAAATCACTATTACTGCCATACGAGGTTGCTTTTACCCCTGACCTCAATATTGATAATATTGTACCCCCTCCCCATTTATTAGTATTTAATCCTGACCCAACGGCATCTATTGTTTTTATCGAATTGGTATGACCTATTGTTATAGTATAATTCAATGGAATTACTGACGTACCCTGAAATATTAAAGGATTATCTACATAAACCTGTCCAATTTTTAAGGTATCCGAGTTTGCATTGTATGATAAATTCGCTGTGTTGCTTTTCGATATCAAGCCTGACGATTCTCGCAATAACAATGGTAAATCGGAATTTGTGGTAGAATTATCTACAGACAAGCATATTAAATCGTTTATTATAGTCGTGTCGGATGCATCGATTGATAATACTGTACTGCTTCCTATTGAAAAATCAACAGATGTCGGGTCTTTAATTGTTCCGCAGTTTAACTCATCGGTTGTTATTGATGACAAGCATATTAAATCGTTTATTATAGTCGTGTCGGATGAATCGATTGATAATACTGTACTGCTTCCAATTGAAAAATCGACCGATGTCGCGTCTTTAATTGTTCCGCAATTTAAGGTATCTGCATCTACTATCGTGGCATCTACCTTGTTGATGGTAAGTCTTGCATTGTCGTTTCCGTCATAATCACCATTGATACTTGCATTTGTGCTGTACCGCATCTGTGTGTTTGGATCCCGTGACATCACTCCATATTCGGTATCATCTGTTGCTGTGTTGGTTCCGTTTTCATCACTAAAACGAATTCTGTTCTCTACTGTAAACGACCTTGTTTTCAATATATTCTGAAAAGTATTAAACACTAGTTCGGTGTCTGTGATAATTTCACCATCAGCGTCTCTAATTAAAACACTGTAATATGTATCAGCAGATGCCGTCGTAGCCGTTTCTATTCTTATAGTACCCCTGACGAGTAGATTATTTTTACAATCCAAGGTATTTGCGGTTAATTGCATAACCTCATTACTTGTGTGATAAAATCTGTATCCAATTCCAAGAGAATTGAAACGAACATGACCGTCGTTCCAAAATGCCATGTTAAAAGCAACGCCTGTATTAGACCCTCTAAATCCCATGTAAACGTTAGTAGGAGGTGATTCCGATACATGATTAAAAATCGTACCTGTCGTCATAGTGATTAATGGTGTTTCAATTTCTGTTGTTGCTGTAATGTGGGCGGATGTTATTGTCTCTTCTGCTGTGATTTTTCCTGCTGTTAACATATTTCCTACAGGGTTGAAAAGGAGTTTCGAGTCACTATGTAAAATATTATTAACACCCTGAAATGGAATATATCTGTTATTATCATCTGTGTTGTCTGTAGGTAGAGATTCTAAAATGATATTATTTGAGAACGTTTTTACGCCTGCGATGGTCTGTGCTGACGCTTTATCTACATACAAGGCTAAGGCTGTATTCAATGCAGTCGTTAAAACGTAATGTGATAGTGCTGTATTCAATGCCGTTGTTAAAACGTAATCTGATAGTGTTGTATTCAATGCCGTTGTTAAAACGTAATCTGATAGTGCTGTATTCAATGCGGATGTCAAGACATAATTAGACAATGTTGTATTCAATGTGGATGTCAAAACATACGATGCTAAGGCTGCATTCAATTGTGCCAGAGACACGAACCGTACATCAATATCCTGTCCTTTATAGGTCATCGTGCCTGTGATAGTGAGGTCATTACCTGTAATTGTGCCAGTTGAGACGAAATCCACTACTGTAAATGACCCTGTGATAGTGAGGCTCCCTACCGACAGCACCCCTGAAAAATTTGCATTGTTACCCGTCAACTGGTTAGTTACTGTTGCATTTGTTGACTCGATTGAGGTGGTTGTTATTTGCAGCAACCGCAACTCATTCAAAGTTAGATTTAACGAACCGCTACCCGTAATTGATTTTGACATATCGTTTATTTATAACTATAAAATATATAAATTTATAGTATATAATGAGTTTTGTATTAATAATATTCACCGATACCCAGCGGTCTGGCGTGTTGAAAGTTCTTAAATTTCAAAAAATGAAAGACATGATAAAGTTCACTAACAACAAGGTCAACTACTATGATGTACGCCGTGACTATAGCAAGTTAAAGTATAACTCTTTGCCTAAATCAATCTTTGAAGTTGTTAGAATTTAATACGTCTATTGAAAATCCACAAGAACCTTTTTATTAATTTTTTGAAACCCCAGTCTCTGGTGCTCTTTTATTAGTTTTTTCTTATTCGGATTGTGCATAGCCCTCTCTTTTTCAATGCTACATTTTTCTAAAATCTCACAGACTGATTTATCAAAGTTGGGGAACTTGTCGTGGTAATACTGAGCGTCATATGGGGTTGCCTTGTATGATAATTTATCCATATCAATCCTCTTGTCCAGTGCTTCTTCTTCCTGTTTTACAACAAAAGGTTCAATGAAATTCTGTTGAAGAAAGTCTTTTGATATTTCGACCCATCGGGTGTCATCCTCGGTAACGCTTTCCATTGTATATATATATATAACTATAGATTTTTTGTTTATATTTTCAAGCGTTTAAAAATAAAATGTTATTAGAAAATATATACCATGGAAGACCTACGCGACGACACTGACCACCTCGAAGAAGACTCCCCCACGGAAGTTATCGTGAATGACCCTGTTGAATTTGGAAAAAACGAATTAGAGAAGCCCAAAAAGTTACGCAAGCCACGCAAGAAAATGAGTGACTCCCAAAAGGAAGCACTAAGAAAGGGTAGAGAAATAGCAAAGTTGAACCAACAGAGAAGAATGCTTAAGGAACGTGAAGAACGAATGAAAGCCGAGGGCACCTTAGATGACGATGATGATGAACCAAAAGAAGAAAAACCCAAGCAAAATGTCAAGCCTCGTAAGCACTTGCCTCCTCCAGCCCCCCTACCTATCAGTGATGATGATGAAATTGAAGACGAACCCGAAATCATTTATAAGAAAAAACGTAAAAAGAAAAAGAAGCCCGTCAAAATAGTATATTTTTCTGAATCAAGCGACGATGAACCACCTCCAAGCCCCTCCATCGTGTTTAAATAAATTGTGCGTTTTTAGTGTGCTAAAACTATGTATATAGATGTTAAATGACCTGTGTAATTTACTGTTTGATATCCGAGTCTAAAAAACTATGTTACATTGGACAAACAAAGTATCCTAGAAATAGATTACATGTGCATAACTGCCATTATAAACGTCATGTCCTGGGCACTTTTCATTACCTTACATCGTATGAGGTTGTAAAAGAGCCTGATTGTAAATTTATGATTTTACGCTGGGTGCCTACTCACGAAGACTGCTACGATGCCGAACGTAAAATGATGGTCTACATGAGAGTACAAGACGTTTACCATATTGTTAACAGAAAAAAATCTTAACAACTTATAAATGAATGTTAAGATTATTGGCGATGACCCCCTCAAATACGGCAAAGTACCCATGAATGCCGACCACCGTTTAGATACTGAAAGCACCCCCTTTTGTAGACCCCTGTCCTCCTTTCGTAGTGGATTTTTTTTACTAATCAATGGGGCCAGTGGTAGCGGTAAGACTACTTGTATGACTAATATGCTCAAATGCCCCGCCCAAAATGGAAAGCGTAGGTCGTTTAAACGGTGTTTTGAACGTGTCATCATTGTGTCTCCCTCCTTGAAAACTTTAAAAAGTAAAATTTTTGATAACTTACAATACAAGTTTAATTCTTTTGATGAATCAACCCTACAAGAAATATACAATATTTTGGAGAGCGATGACAGTGACGACGACTCCGATAATAGTGACTCCGAACCTAAAAAAACCCTTCTAATTCTTGATGACTGCGGCAGTTACCTAAAAGGTTCCTTAGAAAAATCGTTTAACCATATGGTTAAAAACCGCCGTCATTTAGCCTTATCAATAATTTGTATCACCCAACGGTATTTTGATAGTAGTGCCTCGAGCCGTGCTAACTTATCACATTTCATTCAAGTGGGCAAGCCCAAGACTACTAAGGAAATGGAAGCAATATATGAGGAACTAATAGGGCAACCTAAAAAGTTCATGTTTGACATCATGGAAAAAGTATTTAACAAGAAGCATGATAATTTAATGATTGATTTTACACAGCACTTGGGGGACGGCTTTTTATTCTACTCTAACTTTCGTCCTATTGAATTCACAAAAAAATAATATATAGCATATTATATTATGCCCGCTAAAGTTGTTAAAAAGAAAGTTGTTGGTTCCAAAAAGAAACCCAAGGTAAAAACTAAAACCAAACAATACCAAACCCAGTCGGTGAAGCAAAGTGTTGTGGTTCATGTAACAATACCCAAATCAAGGCGAAAAAAGACTGGCAGTATCCCTCGAAAGGCTGTACGTGTTCCTATGACCCGTATGGCTGATATCCCCCCACATTTAAAACGCCCTACCTCAAATCCGTATGATAATTTATACCGTAGTATTCAAACACCCTTCAAAGCTCCTACCGCCGCAAGCCTCCCCACTGGCGATACCTATGCTTTCCTACGAAATGAACGCCTTAAACACTTTAATAATGCAAGCACTGATAATGGGGGATTCGAAGATGTAAAACCCGACCCTGACCTTGGTGATATATCTATTAAAAACATAAAAAAGGAACATCTTGAGGTTGCTGTTCCTGAGACCCCTAAAAAAGCCATGGGCGTGGGAGATGTCAATTCAAGACAGTCATCTGCAAACGCACCCCCACAGTCATCTTCAAGTGCCTCCCCACAAAAAAAAAAGCCTGTGAAAAAACAGTCTTCCGAAGAGCAGGCTAGTACAAGAATTGCCGAACTTTATGAGTTGTTACATGAAAACATAGAAAGTTTTCAAGATGAGAATCAAAGAATAGATTGGGTTGCCCACGCTGGTGCAATAAAAAAACTTGTTGGTAAGAATGATATTAAGAAAATACGTAATGGATACAACAATTGGAAGAGCAGGAATAAACACCGATGACTAAATTTAATTATAAAATAATATCTAAACAACATTAAACATGAGCGTATCGTTAAAAAGTTTAACAAAAGATACAACTAAAGACGGTGTATTTGTATTAAAAGCCTGGGATGATGCCCCTACCTTGCTGTCTGCATTTATGGATGTTAAGTCCTCTACGAAAACCAAACGTTCCCCTACAATGCAGACTCTAAATAAATTAAATCTACTATATGTCGTTCAGTCAAAAGCAGACCTCTACAAAGATATATACAAGGTAGGCGTTTCAAAGGGCGTTGGGCGATTAAATGAATATGTCAAAATGCATGGCAACGGCAACGGGAAATGTTCAGGGGTATATTTGATTTATTTGGCTGGTAGAAAACGAGCAGATGCCGAAAGCCGTAAAACCAAGGCAGGTAAAACCGATGCAGATATTGTGGATTACTACCGCCATTCAAGCTGGAGTAACAGCCGTGAAAAACAAATACTAAGGGATTTGAACCTAAAAGGCATTACTCCTGTTCGTGGAAAGGAGTGGTTCCAAATAAATAAAAGGGGTGGTATGTTGAAAAGAATTATTATTAAGAGTGCTGGAGAAGCCACCGCCGACTATCTAAGTGCTATTGAAGAGCAGCGTGTAATTACTCCTGACGATGGCGTTATATCTATAGATAAGCACATTATAGGAGACACAAAAAAAACAAAGGGTGTTCTGTACTATAGACAAAAATGGAAAAAAAAACAACTCGAGAAGCTGACCCCAAAACAACGGCTATCAAAAAAGCCTGAAATGACCCCATACGCCTTTGAAAATTTAAAATCAATATACAAAGAACGCACGAAGCGTAATCTAATTTCCCAATCCAAGGGGGATGACATAGTCAAACTTGTCCATGCCTATATTAAAGAGAATGGTATAACTGACCCTGCCCAAAAGATTGATATTTTGAAGCGACCCAAAACACGAAGTTCTTTAAGTACTAAATAGTAAAAACCTGTTTGTTTATTTATTCCAATATCCCCTACCATACGATACAAATATTTCGGTATTTGCGGGTATTCGTTTAGTGGACACAATCCAAACAGATGTTACACCTTTTCTGGTTGACACCGAGAACTTCGCATTTGAACCCTTACAATGCCCTTGAGCCTTATTTGAACTCCTGCAGTCATTAGCATACCTTGCGATTCCACTCTGCGTCGATGAAGCGTCGATTACTTTGTTATGAGGTATTGCCACCGAATAACCCGTGGGATTTGATGGTAATTCATCAGCCCTCAATATATCACCTGTGTACTGTGCTATACGTTTTTTTGACTCAATAACTTTAGCAGTTATTAAGCCCATCCCGCTATTTGGTATTGCAGACTTTTTTAGATATAAATTAAATAATTGTTTCGTATGGATATTACAAAACTTGCTATAAATGCAGGTTCTTTTTTTACACCTTGCACCTTGTTTTGTGGTTGCAAAGCATTGGACGCATTCTCTTTTAGACATATATATAATTAGCATAATATTAAAAAAGCCATCCCACACGCTGTAACCATGCGTTGGGCACTGCCCTTTCTTCTTTTACTCGTCGTTTGACCTTACTTATTTCAAACGACGAGTAAAAGTGATTCTCTGAATCACTTTGTCTCTCTCTCTT
>Ga0208303_1000417_pt1 | contig 17606 bp, 25 predicted proteins | sample CB_VirMetaG_2_FD_184537 | JGI IMG/M metagenome (GOLD analysis project Ga0208303, IMG submission 184537) | Freshwater to marine saline gradient viral communities from Chesapeake Bay - CB_1504_2 Viral MetaG (SPAdes) (version 4) | ecosystem: Environmental > Aquatic > Marine > Coastal | place: USA... | reverse complement strand
TGCACACCTAGCACGTAACAAATCTAACTTCAGGAGCAATACATCACTGATCTCGTTCTCGCCAGTGTACTGACAAGCGAACTCTTCTCTAGTGAAGTAATCTAAATCGTTGTTAATGTTATACATCAGTATAATCCCCTTCAATGGGTTCTTCGCCGCCAGAGATAACAGTAGTTTCCCCACCAACTCCCGTAATAGAGATATTGATAGCACTCTTACCTCCAGTAGCTTTATCCTTCTCAAAATAACTGACAGGCAATAGCCTATCCATGCACAACTTCCATGCTGCTGCTTGATTCTTATGGTCATCGTCCAAGGCTGCTGACAATATCGAGTCTAATACCTTCCTACTCTTAGGAGAGGCCAGCATCCTAGCCTTGTACTCGTTGATTGTAGCTGCATCACCCTTTGGTCTGCCTAGGGCCTTACGCTTACCGTTGGTTTTTGACACTATATCTGTTTTCTTTGGTCGCCCAACCCGCTTTGCGGGCTGACTACTCTTTGATTCTTTAATACTCAAGGCATAATCCTTTGGTTATCTTAAGTATACTTAAGTATCTTTAGGCTATACTTTAATTATAATCTTTAAAGTTAACTCTTAAAGTCTTCTTAAGTACCCTTAAGGCTAATGGTTTCCTTAATCTCTTTATTATACTATATATTATAGCACATCTTAAAGCAAAAGTCAAGCATTATTTACTGTCAAGCCTAAGTTTCTTTAGTCACGCTAAGGCACTACTCATGTCATACCTAGCGGTCACACATGTGTCCGTTTGTCAACCCCCCGCCACATATGGGCAAGCCTGTGTTTCCTTATGTATATCAATGACTTAGCATGCTCATGGATTACCGGATTACAAACACATTAATTACCCTTTATTTCCAAATTGCTACTATTTTGTATACAGGCGGGTACTTATACATTCCGCGCGCATACTAGAGGTACCCCCGTCCCCATTTGGCTATCACAATGGCGATCCAAAGTCAAACCTTTATGTGACCGCATGTAAACATCGGGTCATTCATAAGGCTAGACAGGTAAACGTGAGTATGCTATAGGATACCTACAGGCTACACTTGCTACTAGTAGTAGGACATAGCATCACCCATGGATCAACCCCATGGATCCCCCGGCTACAGCCCACGAATTGCCTCAAGTCAACATGGGATGCAAATTAAATTCCTAGGGTTTATGCGGGTTGTAGCCCGATTGTGAAATTAGTTTGAAATTAGTTGTTGACATCTCCATGGACGGCCCTATACTGGGCACCAAGGAAACGGGGGAACGGCTCCCCAGATTGATACCTAGTGCTGGCAGTGACCAAGGTTACTTATAGGCCAGCAACGAAGGAGACAGTCCCCGCTTCCCTCTCGCAATAGCGGTGATCTTAGGATCGACTATCTGGCTTACTAGCCTTGGCAATAGCAGATATGAAAACCATACTAAGTGAGAACGAGTAACCAAGTTTATCAGGTTATACCGTAGCCTAGAGGGGTTTGCCAGCTACATTGATAAACGGGGTTATTCACTAGGACACATTGCCTAACAGTGTGTCCCAGTGAGTAACTTAAGAGGTTAAGATTATGACAATTCATAAGCATTCTTACGCTGAGTTGAGTCATGTAGGTAGTAAATACCACAAAGATACAAACTATTGCAGCTTGATTGCAACGTGTGTCGCTACTGGCCAGCCATTTAGCAAGGTCTTCAGAGCTTACAAGGATGAAGGTCGCAGGGTTCGCAAGGGTACGCACAGGGTCACACAGACCGCAGTACTGAGTAAGTTTGGTAAAAAGCTAACTGTAGACACGGGTAAATCATATGCCTATGCAACACTGGCAGGCGTGGCGAATGATTGTCACACTTGGGGCGCTGGGGTTTATTGGATCTACGTCAAGGGCCATGTTGCAGCGGTTCGCGATGGCGTGCTAGAAGATTGGTCAGCTATCCGAAAGTATCGCGGCAGGGTGATCTATATATTTAAAATTGAAACTAACTAAGAGAGAATAATTATGAGTGAAGTAAAATTGTACACATTAGAGCTAACTGCTGATGAATTGTATATTATAAGAGCTGGCCTGGACTACTCCGAACGTAAAAACAAGGAAGAGATTTTAGATTATAGAAAATACCCAGAACGTGCGGAAAATGAAGATTTTAAGAAGTGGCACGTTGAGGAGATTGAAACCACTATGATCCTAATGGAATTAAGAGAGAAGCTATATAACGCATAGTAAGGTTATCAGTGGGCATTCTAGCGAGTGCCTACGCATAACTTGACTAGGAGGGTATAAAATGGAAGCGTTACATTATGTTATTTCAGCCGCTGTAGTTTACTTCGCATGGTCGGCATTATTAGATTATTTAATTATATAAGAGGTATTAAAATGAGCAGATCAATATTAATCGAAATGAAATCACACTACGGGAATGCTGTTATCTACCCAGCGTGTGACAATGCTAGGACATTTACAAAACTGGCAGGCACTAAAACACTTACCAAGCAAATGCTTGAGCTAATTGAGCAGCTAGGTTATACAATCGACACTTACATACCGGATTGGAGAACAGCATAATGCAAAAAGCACACTTACACTTAATTAAATGGGCGGTCAAACGCGGGTATTCTGTGGCTGTATATGGTGAGGGCGAGTTTGACGGCCTCCACAGTACCTACAAGGATATTAAAGATGCTGTTGAAGGTTGCGACATGGGCCAAATGAATCTGCTAATACCCAGCGTTAAACAGGAAGGCAAGTGGAAAAACCTAGGGAGCTTTGCTTACATGTTCGAATATGATCAGGAGCCAGAGGAAACCATCTATGATTATGGCGTTAATGAAATATCAGAAGCATGGTCAGCAGATTACGAATCAACTAGAGCGGAGGCGGCATAATGAACAGAGCTTACAAAAAGATGATCAAAAAGCAAAAGCAGGATGAATTATTGACCACGTTATTATGCACAGTGTTCCTAGCGGTAGTGGTTGCGGCGATATATGTAGTCGCTCATGAGTTTATATATTATAGATATTATTAGTCGCTTTATAGTGTCCATTGGCGTACAGTGGGCATTATTAAATCAACTAAATCAACTAAATCATAGAGGTTACAAAATGTCTACGAACTTAACTGTAAAACTGGAAGGCGCGGCCTTAGATTCTTACCTTACATCACGTTACAAAATAGAGGAGAAACCTCAAAGGGGTATTGGCATTATCGTTAAAACAGTAAATGAGTACGAGTTTATCAATGACTTCAAGAGCTATGGCCGTGAAGACTTTACGCACGCTGCACTGGTGGCACTTTACGAGTACCTAGAAGACTACTCAAGAGACACGGGCGAGCCTGTTGAACTGGACGTGATCGCGCTGTGCTGTGAGTATGCAGAGTATGGCACCTTAGAAGAAATACAGGACACCTATAGCTCTACCAAACTTGAGACCATAGAAGACCTGAGAGAACATACGCAGGTTATCGAATTCAAATACGGCATAATCATACAGGAGTTTTAAGATGAAAAGATTAAATGAGTTATATGACAGGGCTGACCAGTTTAATGAGCAAGGTAAAACATACAGCGTGATCCCTGACAGCATGGGTTACCCTGTGCTAACTAGGGGAGGCGCTTGGACTACCAGCACTTGGGAGACTGTCATTAATGTGGAGGGTTTAGCGTCTGCTGTGCCGTTTCATCAACTAACAGTCGTAGGGGAGGTGGCGTGATGACTAAGTTTTACGCGATACACTTAAATGAGAAGTTTAAATTTGGCGGCACAATGTGGGTCAAAAAGTCCAGCAGGACGGCCAGAGTTTTGGAACCTAACGGGGAGACTGGCCGCGTGTTTTACTTCAGTCTGAAGGAGGTAGTACAGTGGGACTTTGAGTGGTTTGATGAGTGGGCTGTTGAGAGTGGTCACTACAGCGCCCAATAGTGTTGAAGTTGGTAACTACAGTGACCATACCATAAACGATATTAAACAGGCATAAACATAGGATAAACAATCATGAAAGATATATATTTTTACACTAAATGGGGCCTAATAGGTTTTGCAATCGGCTATCCAATCGGATATGCTATAGGTACTTACTTACTATAACTGGAGAATTGCTATGAGTAACTGGAGAGAGCTACACGGTGACGAGGATATGCTGGATGATGCTAATGATTATCCACCGATGGAGCAGTGGGAGATTGACGAGGCACTAGCGGACATTAAAGCGGACTTACAACGGCTTGAGGAGCAGGACTAATGAGATCGAGAACATACATAAACCGTAGCACCTGTGAGCGTATGATTCAGGGTGCGACATATAGTCTAGCGGAAATAGCATTGATCACAGACATGGCTAAGACCACGCTACACAATCGCTTTGGTTTTGCTGAGTCATTCGGTGACCATGAGATTAGAAGTCCCGACAGGGGCTTTATATGGCCCCTAATGGAGACTGCTGGAGCCAAGCTGTCAGCGGATTGGTTGAACAGGAGATTAGTATAATGACACTAGGAGAGAAAAAGATGAACGGAAAGTGGACAAGTGAGAACTTTAAGGCGCACCATAAGGCTAATCCGGCTGTTTACGAGTTGTTTTGCAGGTTTGCTCTACAGGTAGCAGTTAGGCGTAAGCATTATTCAGCCAAAAACATATTCCATCGTATTCGGTGGGAGACAATGATTCAGGAGAATGAAAGTGTGTTTAAGATAGATGACGGATGGATCAGTCACTATGCAAGAAAGTTTGCTGCGGATTATCCTAAGCATAATAATTTGTTTTCCTTCAGGTCTAGGAAAGAAAGCTATCATGAGGGTGGGCTATTATGATATTATTTGAACGCACGCTATCAATAGAGTATCGCTTAGGCGTGGGGATAGACCTAGAGTTTGCAGACAGTCGCGCTGTGTGGACGTATGACCCATCAACAGGACAGTCAGGGGCAATGCTCTTCATGGGTACACTAATCAGCTTACCGCTGTGCTTAATTAGCTACGGTAGGATATACGAGGAGATAGAAATAGATGAGTAAGATTAAAGAGAACTTGTTAGGATATGAGTACGATCAGAATGACTGGATCGAACCCGCAGCCCACGTCATGGTTGACGAACTGGTCGAGTATCAGGTATACTGTATGTCTTTATCTGAGCTGACACAGAGAGTAGCCAGACAGGTAAGAGATGAGTATTATGCCAACCCATATATGCACATGGCCAACAAACATAACGAGGTATTTAGAGATGAGTAGATGCAGAGCATGTGACGTAATCTTAGGTGAGTACGAGTTGAAGCGGAGGGACAAACAAACTGGCCTCCATGCTGATCTCTGTAACACCTGTTACTCACACTCCAACGATGCAATTAACGAAGTAGAAATAATCACAGCACTTAGTCAACATTTAAGTGAAAAAGAACTTGACACCTTTTTGACTAATGATTATAATACTTAGGTAAGCAAAGGGAATGTTTAATAATAATCTTTAAAGTTTAATCAATCGCTACTTAAGTAGTAGCAAATAACCTAGAAGGAAGTAATCATGGCAGTAGTAGAAGGTACAATAGCGTTTGAAAACCTAGACACCCACGAGATGTATCAGGGTCAATCCACTGGCAAGTATTCAGTTGTCATTAGCGTAGATGACGCAACAGCAGAGAAGTTAGAGTCAGCAGGCATTAAGCTCCGCGAGTACGAAGGTACAAAGCAACGTAAGTTTAGTACCAAGTACGATGTCCCAGTAATGGACGCAGAAGGTTCTCCGTTTGCTGGTCGCATTGGTAGAGGTAGTAAGGTCAGGCTGTTATGGGCAGAGGGTCAGCCTCATCCTGTCCACGGTACAGGTACATACCTCAACAAGATCAAGGTCTTGGAAGTAGCAGAGCAAGAAGCTGGCGAGGACTTCTAATGGAATCGGAGTCCACTTTTGTCCAACATGAGTCATGCCCTTCGTGTGACTCTAAGGATAACTTGGCTAGGTACTCCGATGGACACGCCGTCTGTTTCTCAGGCGGCTGTTCACATTACGAGCGGGGCGATGGCACAGTTACCAGAATCCACACCAGACCAGCGAGGAAATTAGAGATGACAGGCGTAATAGCAGCGATCTCCGACAGGCGTATCAATCAAGAGACAGCTAAACGATACGGTGTCACAGTAGAGTACGGGCCTGACGGCACTATCTCTAAGCACCACTACCCTTACTTCGATAAGGACACAGGCGATGCAATAGGCACTAAGGTACGCATCGTAGAGAACAAGTCATTCTATGCAACAGGAGAGTTTAATAATGCGGGTCTCTTCGGCCAACAGGCGTTCAAGTCAGGCGGCAAATACATCACGGTTACAGAAGGCGAGGCAGACGCACTTGCTGTCAACGAAATGTTCGATGGAAAGTGGCCAGCAGTCAGCATCAGATCAGGCGCAGCCGGTGCAGCCAAAGACATCAAAGCAAACCTAGAGTGGCTAGAGACCTTCGACAATGTGGTCATCTGTTTCGACAATGACAAGGCAGGAACGGAAGCAGCCAAGGCAGTGCTTAATCTATTCACCCCCAACAAAGCTAAGAACGTCACGCTACCTATGAAGGACGCAGGCGAGATGCTTAAGTCTCGTAAGGTTGCAGAGTTTGTCAAGGAGTGGTGGAATGCCAAGGCATTTAGACCTGACGGTATTGTCTCAGGCCTAGACACATGGGATTTACTTCAAGAGCAGAAGGATGTCAAGTCCATACCCTATCCTTGGGACTGCTTGAATGCCTTTACCTATGGCTTTAGACGTAAGGAATTAGTTACCATCACATCAGGGTCAGGCATGGGTAAGAGTCAGATCATGCGGGAGCTTGAGCATTACTTGTTGAAGAACACGGAAGATAACATTGGTATCCTAGCACTGGAAGAAGACATACCTAAGACTACGTTAGGTATCATGTCCATTGAAGCCAACAAGCTACTGCACATACCAGAGGTACGCGCCAAGGTTACACCAGAGGCAGAGCGTGGTTACTGGGAGCAGACGTTTGGCTTAGGTCGTTTACAGTTACTGGATCACTTCGGTAGTACCAGTGAGGACGATCTGTTAGGACGCATACGCTACATGGCCAAGGGTCTTGACTGCAAGTGGATCATCTTGGATCACCTCAGTATTGTAGTCAGTGATCAGTCCAATGGTGACGAGCGTAAGGCTATCGACAGTATCATGACTAACCTTCGCAAGATTGTACAAGAGACAGGCGTTGGGTTGTTCTTAGTGTCACACCTCCGCAGACCATCAGGTCAGAAGGCGCACGAGGATGGCGGTAAGATTAGCTTAGGTGAGTTACGAGGTAGTGCCGCTATCGCACAGCTCAGTGACATGGTGATTGGATTAGAGCGTGACCAGCAACATGCTGACGCTACTATCCGTAACACTACTACTGTCCGTGTCCTGAAGAACAGGTTTGCGGGGTTGACAGGGCCAGCTTGTTACTTGTACTATGATAATGAATCAGGCCGTATGATTGAGACAGCCTGTCCAGCATCGGATGACAAAGCGGAGTTTTAAATGCGAGAGATAGTATTTGACATTGAGACCAACGGTTTAAACCCTAGCAAAGTATGGTTAGTATGGGTTTACGAGAGAGATACAGATAAGTATGTATTGTTCTCAGCCGATACAGTCTCTGCCTTTAGCCAGTACATTAAAGATATGGGAGAGTGCAGAGTAATTGGACATAACATTATTGACTTTGACATACCTGTCTGCGAAAGGTTGTTAGCTACTGACTTTAGTAAGTGCATTGTGTCAGATACATTAGTTATGTCACGCCTTGCTGATCCTTCACGGGACGGTGGGCATTCACTAGGAAGCTGGGGTGAGAGATTAGGATTCCCCAAAGGAGAGCATGATGATTGGGATAACTTTACGCAAGACATGGTGGAGTATGGTAAGCAAGATGTTAGAGTTAATGAACTGGTGTACAAGAGATTACTTTCTGAGCTTAGTGGTTTTGGAAGTGAGAGTATTGACCTTGAGCATCGAGTGCAAGCAGTTATATCACAGCAAATTAAAAGAGGCTGGACTTTAGATCAAGAGAAATCTTTTGTCTTACTTGCTGAACTTAAAGAAAAGAAGTATGACCTAGAGGATGAGGTACACGAAGTCTTTAAACCTTTACCTACTTTTGTAAAACAAGTATGCCCTAAGATTAAGAAGGACGGAGCCATGTCAGTTGTGGGTCTGAAGTTCTTAGGTGACAGTTGGGAAGTGGTCGGTGGTGAATTTAGTCGCATTGATTTCCCAGCGTTTAACTTAGGATCACGACAGCAGATAGGAAGATACCTACAATACTTTGGCTGGAAGCCTAAGCAATTTACTGAGACAGGACAGGCCATCGTTGATGAGGCAGTGCTGCGGGAAGTGAAGGGCATACCACAAGCGTCTTTGATTGGTGAGTACCTGATGATACAGAAGCGTATCGCACAGGTGCAGAGCTGGTTAGATGCAGTCACGGACGAAGGTAGAGTACATGGGTACGTTAATCCTAATGGTGCTGTGACGGGCCGCATGACACATTCTAGTCCAAACATGGGGCAGGTGCCAGCAGTCTACTCACCCTACGGCAAACAGTGTCGTGATGTGTGGACAGTACCGGAAGGTTACAAGCTGGTAGGTATGGATGCCAGTGGTCTTGAGCTACGAATGCTTGCACACTACATGAATGACGAGGACTACACAAATGAAATACTCAACGGAGATATACACACGGCAAACCAGTTGGCTGCGGGCCTTGACACTAGAGATCAAGCAAAGACTTTCATCTACGCTTTTCTTTATGGCGCAGGAGACGCCAAGATCGGAAGCATCGTTGGAGGATCTGCAAAGGATGGCAAGAGACTTAAAGAAAAGTTCCTTGCAAATACGCCTGCTCTTGGAGACCTACGAGAACGAGTTGGACTGGCGGCTGGAAGAGGCTATGTTCTTGGCTTGGATAGGAGAAGGGTCGCCATACGATCAAGCCACGCGGCACTGAACAGCCTGTTACAGTCGGCTGGTGCTATTATAATGAAGAAAGCCTTGTGTTTGTTGCATGAGTATGCTACACTATGGGGTATAGACTTTCACATAATAGGGAACATACATGATGAGATCCAGACAGAGGTACGAGAAGAGAAAGCAGAGGTTTTCGGAAGGCTGGCAACAAGCTGTGTTGAAGCTGCCGGAACCTATTACAAACTCAACTGCCCTCTCGCCGGAGAGTACAAAGTCGGCAACACATGGGCAGACACCCACTAAGGGTAAGTACTACAAGGACAACAAGGAAGCAGTACAGGCAAGGGATGCTAAAAGGATGTGGGTTAACGGTGTTGAGGTTAAGAAGATACACCCACTGTACAAAGCAGGCAGATACAAAGGTTTTGAAGATGCAGCCTTTAGTTCCTTAGCGAACTACAAGACTAGCCCACAGGGTCAGGTGTATATAATCACGAACCCTGCATGGGAAGGTTGGGTTAAGGTAGGTATGGCTGTTGACGCAGATGATAGGCTAGGCGGTTATCAAACTTCAAGCCCTTACAGAGACTACACGTTAGCTTATACAGTAGACACACCAGATCGTAGAGCAACTGAAGCTGAAACACACAACAGACTGGCTGATATTTTTGAGCAGCGCAATGAGTGGTTCAAGTGTGACGTAGAGATAGCTAAACGATGGTTAGATGCAGTCATAGGAGAGTACGATGAAAACTGTTGAAACTTTAGTAGCAGACATCTATGCTATGATGGAAAGCAAGGACGCTGACCCATCTGTAGATGTAGAGGCAGAGATAGAACGCTTTGGTGATGGAGTTAAAGCACTAATGCGTAAGGAGTTTGGAGCGGAGAAGCGAGAGGATAATAGACTGCTACGTTTGTCTAACATTGGCCGCACTGACCGCTACCTTTGGAACCATTACAATGGTACTGATAAGGAAGAGCTAGAGCCAAACACCTATGTCAAGTTTATGTATGGTCACTTGATTGAAGAGATGTTAATCTTCTTGACTCGCATGGCTGGACACACTGTTACGGATGAACAGAAGGTGTGTAAAGTAAATGGAATCGTAGGTCACATGGATTGTTCTATTGATGGGATAGTTACAGACGTTAAGTCAGCCAGCGCCTTTGGCTTTAAGAAGTTTAAGGATGGTAGTTTAGTACATGACGATCCCTTTGGTTACATAGATCAGATCAAAGCCTATGGTCACGCCTGCGGGCAGACTAAGGTTGGTTGGTTGGCCATGGACAAAGCAAACGGACACATTACTTACCTTAAGTATGACCTTAAAGAAACAGATAACACTAAACTTAAAGAGCCTATCACTGATAGGGTTGACAAGATCAAGGCAATGGTCTTAGGGCCAGAACCTACAGCTTATTGTTACGAACCTGTGCCTGATGGCAAGTCAGGTAACATGAAGCTGGCCATTGGTTGTTCTTACTGTCAGTTTAAAGCACACTGTTACCCAGACCTAAGAGTATTTAGCTATGCTTACGGGCCTAAGTATCTGTGCAAGGTAGTCAACGAGCCACGAGTACGGGAGTTTGTGTTAGATGAAACAGGGTTTTAGGTCAGGGCTAGAGAAGGACTTATCAGAGAAGCTAGATGGGCAGTACAAGTTTGAACCTTATGGTCTGCCCTACACTACACACAGACAATACATACCGGACTTCGTACACGAAGACAAGGCAGTACTGATAGAGTGTAAAGGATTCTTTAGAGTAGGTGACACACAGAAGTACAAGGCTATTAGAGACTCAATGCCTGAGTGGGAGATCATCTTTGTCCTATCAAAGACTAGCAAGAAGGTACGCAAAGGTGGTAAGATAACGATGGGCGAGTGGTGTGAGAAGGAAGGCTTCAAGCACTACACTATTGAGACATCAAAGGAAATGACCAAGTACATCAAAGGGAAGAAAGTCTAATGGCTACAACACTCGATGAACTAAAAGAACAGATGGAGAAGTGGCTTGATGAGGATCTGATCTGTGAGCTACTAAGCATTACAACAACAGACTTGATTGATGCCTTTGAAGATAGAATAATTAAAGACTTTGACAGAATACTAGAGGATTTTAACGATGAGTATTAATGACGCAACACGGTTTGATTGGGATCGCTTACGCGAAGCACATCCTCCGCTTGAGATAGAGAAGACAGGCTTAGAGCCATGGGCTACTATGGCAGAGGAAGAAGCGGCACACAGTAGTTGGGACAATGCAGCAGAAGAAGATGTAGTCAATAACCCAGAGCATTACAACACTGGAACCATTGAGTGTATCGAAGCTATTGAAGAGTCTATGTCCAGTGTAGCGTACAAGGGCTACCTCAAGGGCAACGCCATGAAGTACCTCTGGCGCTATGACTACAAGGGTAAGCAGGTAGAAGACCTACAGAAGTGTCAGTGGTACTTAGGCCGTCTAACACAAGTAGTAATATTTGAAAACGAAGGAGAATAAGATGGATCAGTACCAACAGTTTATACACAAGAGCCGCTACGCACGATGGATACCCGAAGAAAGCAGACGAGAAGAGTGGCATGAGACAGTAAACAGGTATGTAAACTTTTGGAAAGATCGTGGACAGATAGACGAGAAGACAGCCCTAAAGTTATTTAATGCAATACACAACCTAGAAGTCATGCCTAGCATGCGTTGTATGATGACAGCAGGTGTAGCACTAGACAAGGATAACGTAGCAGGGTATAACTGTAGCTACTTACACATTGACTCACCTCGTAGCTTTGACGAGCTAATGTATGTACTGATGTGTGGTACTGGTGTAGGCTTTAGTGTTGAACGTAACTACATTGCCAAGCTACCGGAGATTGCAGAGAGCTTCCATAAGACTGACAGTGTTATCATGGTAAGCGATAGTAAGATTGGTTGGGCCTCTGCATTCCGTGAGCTTATTGCTATGCTCTATGCTGGTAAGATACCGCAGTGGGATGTCAGTAGAGTTCGTGGTGCAGGTGAGCGACTAAAGACTTTCGGTGGTCGTGCTTCAGGGCCAGAGCCTTTGATTGATTTGTTTAACTTCTGTATCGAAGTGTTCCAGAAGGCTAAGGGTCGTAAGCTAACCAGTATTGAGTGTCATGATATTGTTTGTAAGATTGCTGATATTGTAGTTGTAGGTGGTGTGCGTAGGTCTGCGCTGATCAGCCTCTCTAACCTCTCAGACTTACGCATGGCCAAAGCTAAGTCAGGACAGTGGTGGATAGACGAAGGACACAGAGCGTTAGCTAACAACAGCGTAGCGTACACTGAGAAGCCTGACTTCCAAGCATTCCTGTCAGAGATGCAGACAATGTACGAAAGTAGAGCTGGTGAGCGTGGTATCTTTAGTCGTGTAGCAGCACAGAAGATTGCAGGACGCAATGGCCGCAGAGATAATACCTACGAGTTCGGGACTAACCCATGCTCTGAGATCATCCTACGGAGTAATCAGTTCTGTAACCTGTCAGAGATCGTTGTACGGGCAGATGACACGCTAGAGACACTGAAGGCTAAGTCAGAGATAGCGGCTATCATTGGTACACTACAGGCCACGTTGACAGACTTCCGTTACCTACGTAACTGCTGGAAGAAGAACACTGAGGAAGAGGCTTTGCTAGGCGTTAGTATGACAGGTATTATGGATCACTACCTGTTAAGCAAGGGTGACTCACCTGACTTAGTTAAGTGGCTAGAGGAAGTAAGAGATGTTGCTGTGGACACTAACGAGAAGTGGGCTAAGAAACTTGGCATTGCACAGTCTGCTGCTGTTACGGCTGTTAAGCCATCTGGTACTGTGTCTCAGCTTGTTGACTCTGCTTCTGGTATACATCCTCGCTTCTCTAAGCATTACATTAGACGTGTACGTAGCGACAAGAAAGACCCACTTGCAGTCTTTATGGAAGCATCGGGATTCCCTGTAGAGCAAGACGAACGGGCACCAAGCTCGTCAGTGTTTAGCTTCCCTGTCAAAGCACCGTCAACAAGTGTGACAGTAGAGCAGGTAGGAGCAATGGAGCAGCTTCAGCTATGGAAGGCTTACCAGAACCACTGGTGTGAGCATAAGCCAAGCATCACTGTTTACTATACAGATGATGAGTTCCTGCAAGTAGCACAGTGGATATGGGAGAACTTTGACATCTGTTCTGGTATTAGTCTGTTGCCGTTTAGTGATCATATATATACACAAGCTCCGTATGAGGACATCACTGCTGAGAAGTATGATGAGTTACTAGCAGCGATGCCACAGGGTGTAAGTTGGTCTGACCTAGAGAACCATGAGAAAGAAGACAACACTACAGGTTCCCAAGAGTTAGCGTGTACAGGAGGGGCATGTGAGATAGTGTAGTAAAACTAAGGGGCCTTAAGTGGCCCCTTTTTTATTTGTCTCTTCTGGCCTGTTCTTTCTCATTAAACTCTTCAGCACCACCAAGCATCCAGTTGTAAACCAAGTTACCAACAATAGGTACAGGTTTAATTAACTTCTCTACGTTAGGTTCCTCCTCAAGAAGCTCAGTACCTAGACTCAAAGCATTACTTATAAGCGGAGTTGCTGGCATAATAGTATTAACAACAGCACCAGTCCAGTCACCATTAGATAAGTATTTGTCAGTAGTGTATCTGTTAATACCATACACACTCAGTAGATTCCACATTGCCCTATCAGGTATGTCTTCAGCTTTAACATCTCTTCCTAACAAAATGTCTTTGGCGTATTGAGTTCCTGTGTTAGCTGTGGATAAGTATGCACCTAACAGGGCAGCGTTCTTTATAGCTGCACCTTTATTACCTTTCGCGTACTCTTGTATTACATTCCTACGCACTACGTCAATCTGTTTAATAGTAAAAGATTTCAGCATGTAAAGTATGCGATGATTGGGATTGTCTAGGTAAGCCTGCGGAAACTCACTTAAAGTTACAGGTTGAACATCAGCTAACTCATTAAACAAAAAGTATTTAACTGTGTCAGTCATGTTACCTGACTCAAGGTCTTTGATTAATGCTTTAGTCTCATCTCCATAGGTAGCTCCTATCTTCTTCTTAAACTTCTCAAGTCCTTTCTTAGACTTGACCATCTTCTTAGCGTTCTTAAAAGCAGCATTGATATAGGTTTCTTTACCTAATCTGTCTAAGGTTTTAAAGCCTGACTTAGCCATTAGTGAATGCAACATCTTAGAAGTACCACGTAGTCCTGCTTCGGATAATTCCTTAGATACTTCATCCAAATAAATGTCAATCAACTTTACATCTTTAGTTTTAAACAAACTGCCTAATGTATTCCTAAGACCATTAAGCGCACCTGAAGTACCTAGGTCACCTAGCTGAGTAACAGCAGAGACAGGGTTAGCAATAGTACCCATGTATCCTAAGTCTCGTATGGTAGCGTTGATAGCACCAGCAGATTGTTCACCGCCAACAAAGCGGCTCTTAAGCATTTCGATCATATCAACTTCTTGATCCGCAGTTAAACGTCCTTCTACTCTAGCTGCCTCTACATAATCACCTATTGACTTATCAACATTAAGCAGTCCTGTATCTGGGTCTTTGACTCCATGTATACCCATGAACTTTCTCTTTTCAATATCGTTCACAGCTCTACGTAAATATATAGCTAACGATTCTTCAGGTGTCGCATAGTATTTCATTTGCTCGTCAGTTAAAGTGAGCTTACGGTTCCTAACAAATCCCGGCTTTCCGTTCTTAGGAGCAAAGCTATAGCCTCTAACTAGCTTGTCAATTATTTCTGCGTTCTCTTCATCAGTAAGTAACTTAATAGACGTACCTTTTTGAGCAGCGTAACGTCTTTGAGCCTCACCAATTAAACCTCTCTGTTCCATACCTAAACTTTTCTGTAGACCCTCTAAGTCTTTCACAAGACGAGGAAAGTAATTCTCAATCTTCTGGAACGAGTGTCCTGACTCTACTAAATCATCACCCAACTTACTGAGCATAGGTAAAATGTTCATGTCAAAATCATCAGCTAGGCCACGGCCCATTAGCGCACGAGCAGCATCAAAGTCTTCGTTATATAACAGACGTGCAATGTTGTTCCTAACAGGAGTAGGAAGCTCAGCGAGTCCCGCAGCCCACGTTTTAGAGTTATCAAGAGCTATGGCAGTATTCTTATGCGCGTCAAACTCAAACCTACGTAGACGGCCAAAGGTTGCTTCGTCAAGAGCTTTGATACGGGTACTCAGCACACCTAGAATCTTGTCAGCTTTACTATTAGTGAAACGACCTACAGAACTGTCGTTCACAACCACTTCTTCTGCTTGTCTCTGCGCTACTTTAGCGGGTGAAAGGTTTAACTTAACACCTAAGCGTTTCTGTGCTGCCGCAAGTTTATTAACGTCTATGCCTGCTTCTATTAGAATCTCTTTTCCCTGTGCTGGTTTAGCGCCTTGAGCAAGTGCTTTATCTAGCTCTATCTGAGCTTTCCTAATTAATTTTTTAGCGCCTCTGTCTCCCAGAACATTAGCCCCTTTAATAACAACACCCGTAAGTGCGCCACCAGCGGCTGCTGAAACTGCTGCTTTAGTAACATCTATCTCCCCTGACTCTGAGAAAACAAAATCATCAGCGATGCTTCCAAAGCCTGCAATAGCAGAACCCAAAGCCACGCCTCCTTTGACTGTAGAAGATGCAGGGATTAAATTGATTGGATCAATAACTGCCTTAGTGATAGCGCCAGCCATAGATCCTGTAGATTCAGGATCATAGTCAAACATAACGCCGCTTGAGGCTTGCAGCAGTCTTTCGTTTCTTCTTTTAATGGCTAACCGTCTGTCATTAAAAGATAACTTGCTAATGTCTTTACCAAAGTCTTCCTCAATAGTGCCGCCTTTAGGCATAGTGCCTTGCGATACAGGGCTATAACCGTAGGAAGTAGTGTATGCCTTTGCTCCTGAAGGTATAGGAAAAAGTGCTTCTAAAAACATTTTACCATTAGACAAGTAATTAGGATTTTTAATATACTCATACATAAACTGTCTGGTCTGTGCTTCTGCTCCTCTTGAAAGAAACTCAAGCTCACCTTCTTTGTTTCTAATAATTAAATCGCCAGCAACAGCTTCTAGCTTTTGTAAGTTATCAGATCCGTCAATGTTTTCTTGTGTTATAACTCTGTCAATATCTATAGCATCGTTATCAGAAGAGAACTCCCGTACAAGTTCATTGTCCTTTACACGGTCTCCAGATAATGCACCTAATTGTTGCAATCTAAAACTGTTGCTAATGTCATCAAGAGTAAGCGTCCGTCCAAACTCTGCTTCTGTGGCTTCTTGAGCAGCCTTAACTCCAGCCTCTTCAGCAGCTTTACTTTCAATAGCTTCTTCAGCAAGTGTATCTCGTCTATACTTTCGAGAAGACACTTTATTAGCCGGACTCTCTGCTTCTTCAACAACATCTTTATTTAAACTAGCAGCTCTAGGGTTGCTTCCTTTAGACGTAGGCTGATCAGTTGTTGTCACAGGTCGAACACTTCTTGGATTAGCGTTTCCCTGCGCTGGTCTGTCCATCAACTCTAATGTTTCTTCATTTAAAACTTTATCTGTAATAACAGGAACTGCTTCTTGAGTTAACAAACCTTCAAGATACTCTGTCACTTCTGGATCACGAGAAACGTTTATTGCATCTCTGTAATTCTCAGGTCTCAGTTTACCTTCACCGATAGCGTTTTGAACAATAGTCATTAAAGGATTAGCCATTAAAGTTTACTCCCCGTTTTGGGTATACCAGCAAACTCATCTTTCGTTCCGTCAGCAGCAAGCGCAGCTACGCCTTGTATAGTATTATTAGCGTCTTTTCTGTCTTTCCTAGAAGTCTTTTCATTAACTGAAGTGACTTGTTCTTCTCCGTTTCCAGATGCTAAGTTTAGTATTTGAAGGAAGGCTTTTTCTCTGCCTAGCTCAGGATTGTTAGTATAAAGAGCTTCAGCTTTTAGAAATAAATCTCTAAGTTTCCCATCGTCTTCACTATCTGACAAACCAAAAGGAAGTATGCCTTCTTCAATAACACCAGAGGATTGCTTTTGTTCGTCAGTTAACCTGTCCCAGTACCTTCCGTAGTCAGCTTCTTCAACTTTTGTTAACGAAGATGCTTTAGTCGCAGGGGCACGACCGAAAACAACACTTGCTGCTGTTCCTAAAGCGCCATTGTTTTCAAGGAAGTCTACTATCTCATCATTGTTTTGCTTCTTAGCGATACGAATTAAAGACTGTCTTGTGTTTGTTTCTTTAGCTAAAGCAGCACTTTCTTTTTCTTTTCTATCAATCATCGAAGCCGTTTGTGCAGCACCTACTCTGTCCCCACGAGACATCTGCATAGAAGCTAAAGTTCGTAAGTCATCGAGATTGGTCATATCTAAAGTAGCCATCCTCTCTTGCGCTTTTAAATCAGCAATTTGTATTTGTTCTTGTGGAGAAGCTGCACCAGACATTCCTGCTCCTGTTAAACCACCAACAGCGCCTTGTAGACCACGAGCCATGTTATCGCTTTGTTGTTGTCCAAAAGCTAAGCGCCACTCTGCTGATGACATGTTAGGATTAGGTCGTTGTTGTTGAGGCATCCCCGTAAGGAGTCCTGCTATATCTTGTCTAGCCATTGTTAT
>Ga0208303_1000414_pt1 | contig 17669 bp, 14 predicted proteins | sample CB_VirMetaG_2_FD_184537 | JGI IMG/M metagenome (GOLD analysis project Ga0208303, IMG submission 184537) | Freshwater to marine saline gradient viral communities from Chesapeake Bay - CB_1504_2 Viral MetaG (SPAdes) (version 4) | ecosystem: Environmental > Aquatic > Marine > Coastal | place: USA... | reverse complement strand
AATTGGTTTCTATTTGAGTTTTAGGATAATACATAAGTTAACAATATTAAGAAACAGCCTTTTGGATTAATTCTTTAACCCAGGGAGTTTTTTCAATTTGTGCTAAAGCTCTAGTATAGTTTTTAGTTACTGAGTTAGGGGTTGGTTTAGTAGATCTACCATTGGTTCCGTTTTGTAGTTTTTGGATGGCAATTCCATTCGTTAAATATGTAGGTGAATTATTTAAACGTAAACCAAATTTCCCAGTTAATTTGCCATATACGTGAATAGCTATTGCTACATTGGGGTCATTAGCTTTATCAGGGTTTTCTAGTAAGTCAACATCTCTTCCAGAAGAATCCTTAACCTTAAATCTATCAATAATATCTCTTTGAACTCCTCTATAGTTTGATTTAAAGGTTATTTGACTTAATCCTCTACCTCTATATTTCCATCCACCTTCTGGGTCATCTAAATTATACTTTAGGAAATCTCCTTGACCATATACATAATTAGCTAATGCCTCTTGGCTACCTGTTCCTCCTTGGCTAGAAGGAATTAATTTTAGTGCTTCTTCTGTAGTAATTTTTTTAATAGCACTAAATACTTCTCGAGCACGAGGTTCAGAATAATTAAAGTTTTCACTTCTAGGAGTAAAAGAAGGACCTACTTCTCCTATAGCTGAAGCCAGGATAGCTACTAAATCATTATATCCTGCTCTAGCTACTCCAGCACCAGCTGTAGCATTTGTAGCTAAGTTTATAATTTTTTCTACTGTATCTCTAGAACTTTCTGGGATAGGAGTAGCACTTTCTAAAGCTGTGGAAAATGCTTCATCAGCAAATTCACTTAAATCTTCTGGAGTAGGATTTATATCAACGTCACTTGGAACGATATCACTATCAGGGATTAGGTCATAAGCCTGATCTAAGATTTTGGTAGATTTAGTAGGGAGGGTTCCAGCTGGAAGTTCTTCAATTTTAGGAACGGCAATAGTTTCTAATTTAGTGATCCATTTATTATCTGTTATGCTATGACTTACTCCTTTAATAATCCAGTATAAGGTTTGAGGATAATAATTTGGGATAAATCTAGTATCAACTGGGAGTTGATCGTAAATTCTGATTCCTGAAAGACCTTCAATTTCTAAATTAATATTAATAGGGAGCATCCCTTGTTGATTAGAATTAAAGTTACTGTTAATATGGAGTAAAGATAAAAAGTCTTGTTGTAATTTTACAAATTCACTATATTGCTTTACAGGAAAATCTTTAAAGTAATAGATATTATTTTCTATAAGATTATCAATTTCATCATAAACATCAATCTCTTCTTCTCCATCTTCATTAGTTGTAACTTGACCTCGATTTCTGTAAAATTCTAAAACTTCTTCTTCAGTTAATTCTCTTTTAAATACTCCACTTTTTGAATTCTCACCGTTAACTACTTCACCTTGAGAATAACCTAACCATAAAAAAGCTAGTTTATCTCTTACAGCAATTAAAGACTCATAATTAGTAGCTTCTTTAGTTTGACTTCCATCAATTTCAGAAGCACTTAATTTACGAGGAATCCAACGATCTATTAAACCATAATTCCAATTAGATAGTGCTAGAGCATCTGTAGTATCTTTTGATCCTTGAGCTTGAGCTCCAATAGTAACTTGGGTAGCAAATTCAGAAGTTAATTCAGTAGTAATACCAAAGTTTCTAACAAAACTACCACCTATTGAATTTCCTATTCCATATAAATTTAATATAGAAGTAGATGGTGCTTTGATTTGAGAGCCATAAAGTGGGATTTGATCATATATCTCAATAATGTTATCATTTTTAATTCTTACAGCTAATTTATTTACACCACCTAAACAGCTGTTTGCCGTAGTAAGAATACCATCTAAGAACTTTAATAAGTTAAGTGACTTTGTTTCTGAGTCTCTACTCGATTCAATTTCATCTAACAAATATTGGTATTCAAAATATATATTCATTATTTTACCTGCCAATAAATTATTTTTATGAGAGGTAAAGGCTTGATCTGTAATAAATTCTTCTAATTGTGCTTCAGTAGAACCAAAGATTGAATCTTGATTGACTCCATAAGACCAAAAATAATCTCCTAAACTATCTTTTCTAGCAGCGTAACCATAAAGTTTTTGTTTAGATAAAGGTAATTTAGCTCTAACCATTACTTTAGAAGGGTCTGCTGATAGATTAGCTCCTGAGTAGTAACAGAAGTTAGTTTCGGTATCTGTATCGATATCTACTATGGGTTCACCGTTACATTCCGAGCTATATACTAGAAGTTTAGCTTTAATAAAATCTAAAATGTCTCCTAAACGAATATAGTTATAGATGTTAGTTCCAAAAGAAGCTCTAGCACTTATAACTTTTCCCTTAGATGTAGGAGCTCGTTCATATCTTAATTCCGGGGAATAATCGGAAGCTTGGGTTTCAGTTCTTGAGGTCTCTGTATCAGCAATTCCTGAATCGGTTACTCCTACTCCCACACCTACAGCTATTGCTCCGGCTACAACTGTTCCTCCTGTTGCTAAAGTTGCGGCAAAAGCAGCTGTAGCTACTGCTCCTGTAATTAGATCATTAGTATCAGTTTCTACTGTAACATTATTTGGAACTAGGGTTCGTTTGTAAACATCATATGTATTTGTTATATCTTCTTCAGCAAATAGTTTTCCAGTTGCTATATTACTAGTTCCATTAGGTGTAGCAGCTATTGTTAAAAAGGTTTCTAAAGCCGAATTAAATGAAGGTTGAGTTCCTAATGCTGGGATTTTGTTTGGGATTGTAATTGGGAGGGGTTGGTCTACTCCTAAGCTTTCAATTATATCACCAATACTTGCTAATTTTAAAGTAACTTTATAATATCCAGATGGATCGAATTCCCAACTAAAATTAGTTACTCTACCCATAAAAGCATCATAATTACCACAAGAAAGTTCTCGATTCTTTTCAATTTGTCTTTGTATACCTTGATCAGGACCAACACAGGTTCCCCCTGCTTCTGGTTTTAAGAATGATGGGATTAAACTAGGAACACCTTCTATTAGAGGATTTGATACATAATTAGGTGTATTGTCAAAATATACACTATGACCCCATTCAAGAAACATGGTATAACCAATTCTACAATAGACTGTATCAATTAAAGAAAATTGTCTTTCACTATTTGCTCTTAAAGTAACAGTAGCCTCTCTAAGAGAACCCATATTTTTAGATTTAATATCTACTCCCTCTAAACCAGGCATAGCTACTAAACCAAAGTCTTTATCACCTCCAAATCCGTAAACAAATTCATTGAAAGTAGATATATTATTAGCTACACCTGCTTTGTAGGTTCTACTCTTATCTTCAGCTACAAAAGTTGTTCCATTAGTTAATACTAAATTTCTTGAAACAAAATCTCCTAAATATTGATTAGGATCACCTTCTAATTCTAAACCTTCTTTAATACGTTTAGTTCCTAAACCGTCAGTTCCAATTTCTTCAAAATCACTAGTTAAAGTAGTTACTGTAGTAATTTGAGCTTCTAATTGTTTGGCAATTGCTGTGCCTGAGTATACAGGATCTACATAAGTAGCATCTTGAACTGCTAAGGCTTGAGCTCTTTGTAGGTCTTCAAAACTGGAGGTTTTACCTGGTTTTGAGACGATTCTATAAGTTATCAACCCTGCTAATGGGCTTGTAAATACTTCATCGTTAAGTGTTAAAGTAAGAGGATTATCTGCTGGAGATTGGAGGAAAGCATAAGCGAGATCATCTGTAAGTTGTCCCATACGATTAGGTAGGAAACCTGGATCGGACGATTCTTCTTCTGTTAAGGCATAATCTAAATCACCTCTATAGAATGGATCTACAACCCTTCTATTAACTCCTCCTACAAAACTTACTGAGGGAACCAAATTTTGAAGTAAGGGGACACCTCCTTCTCCGTTTCTCCACTTTTGACCAAACAATCTTAAAAAAGCCTCTTTTACCTGTTCATATCTTTTGTAGGTTTTTATTCTATCAAAAACTTCAATAATCCCGTCTACATCAGTTCCTGCTCCTTTCATATAAGCCAAAAGATAAGAAGCTTCCTTATTAGCTTCTTCTTCAGTGTAAGCAGCAATCCATTCTACTTCGAAGGGATTATTTTCAGCAATTTGTTCAGGAGTAAGTGCGGCTTGAGCTGCTGCTGCTTCTTCTTCGGATCCAGGGACAGGTTCAGGAAAACCTGCGTCTTCTCTAAGTTCTTCTTGTTCTTCTTCAGTAAAAGCACCAGTAGCTCCTTGGACAGCTTCTACATTAACTGAAATGTTAGTTTTGTAGATTGGACTATCTTTAATATCAACTGAGGATGCTAATGCTACATATGAGGTTTTTCCATTTTCCCACATTATAGCTTCATTAGAATTTGAATCAGAAAGAATGCCTGATTCTCGTCTACCTAGAATATCCTGACGAGTTTTTATTTGCTTAGCAACGTAAGGTTTAAAATTTTCTCCTAAAAGATTGCTCATAACTTGTTACCCGTTTAACGCATTAAACTCATTTATAATGTCTTGTATTGGGAATGGAATTCGAATTTGAACTCCTCCTCCCGGAAATAAACTTGCTCCTAGATATTGAGGGTTAGCTGAGGATATAACCCACCATAATGAAGATGATTTATAATATTGTAAAGCCAATAAATCATACCTGTCTTCATCAGTTGTGAAAACATATAAATCCTGATTGCTACGAGGAATGTTAGGGTATATTACACGTTTGTAATATTGACTTCCTGTATTGGATTTTTTAATTGGTATTCTTGTATATCTTCCCATTATAAATTAAGTTGCTCTAAAAGGTTAAGAGCTTAAGTTTGTTCCGAGGTTGCAGATTCAGGAACATTCGGTAAATTACTAGGTAATTTCCTAGCACCTGGAATCTCATTAGCATATAACCCAGCATCCTCTTTATTAGCTAAAGATATAAACCTTTGTTTAATATTCCCAGCTGAAAATAATTCGTTTGGTTGGATTGTTTCTGGAATAAAACGGTGAATTGGTTTAAAGTTAACTTGAACTTCAATTCTATGAGCTAATTCCTTAACTGTAGGATCAGAATCACCTTCATCATTAATACCTATTTCCCAAGTTGAGTTTTCAGGCATTGTATAATTTAAAGCAGTAATTACACCTGGGGTTTCATAGAAGTAACCTCCAATTGTTAATTGGTGAATATTACCTCTCATATACCCAGCATCACTATAATTAGGAGCTAACGTAGATTGAAGATAATTCAACTTTTGATACATTATAGAAAGTTCTTCTTTAGATTGAGCCATTACTACAAACCCAAAACTTACATCTCTACTAAATCCTCCATATTGGAAGAAATCTTCACCTCTACCTTGGTATTTAAAAGAATTCCAGGTAGCTCCCATATTATCACTGATAGCGCCATTAAAAAATGCTCTAAAGTGGACAAATGTTTTATTACCTGGTTCGTTAGGGTCTATAACAGCAAATCTAAATTTTACTAAATCATTAGTAGCTCCAGTATCATTAACTTCTGAGTTATAATACATATAAAGACCATTGATAGCATCTACTATACCTGAGCCCTTAGTGTAACTACTTCTATCTCTAACCTTACTACCAGGATCAAAATAATTTAATCTTTGATCTATATTTTTAGTTTGGTAATCCGGGGATTTAGCTAACATACCACTTTTTTCAGCGTATGCTCTATTAACTGTAACTTCTTTTCTAAAGTCAGTTAATTGACCCCCTTGACTTATAGGTTCTTTTTCAATTAGTTGTTCCTGAGTAAAAGTAGCAGCACCTTGAGTAAATGCTGTAGGAAGGTTCATTTCTGGGAATGTGTTGCCTTCTGTGTAGACGTTATTTTGATATAACTTTCCTCCGTCAGTGCTAATTAAGTTATTAATATCAAAATTAGTTAATCTACTATATACACCAGAAACTGATTTGTTATCATCGTAAGGGACAGCAAATGATTTTAAATAGGAGCCTGCTTCAAAATTAGGTTTATATGTTCCATAAAATTGAGTAGGGGAGGTTATACTTAAGGGGTTGGATTCACCTGTCCTTTGATCAGCAAATTTAATATTAGTCTTACCTACACCTAATACAGAACCAGGACCTCCTCTATAGCTTATAAAGCTTGGAGAACTTTCTCCATTTGTAATATTGTTTTTTATTAAAGAAACCCCAACACCATCAGCATAACTATTTTTTATTTTTTTATGAGCTAATTGAACTAATCGGTTATTATTTGTAGCTTTAATACTAAAAGCATTTCCTAATAATTTAGGATTTACAATATCGGAATATGTTATTAAAGATAAAGGAGTTAAACCTGTGGGATCTATTCCTTGTTTGTTTAAGTGATCTCCAAAGGCAACAGTTCCTACTTGTGCTAAAGTTGAAAGTGGATTATAAACTCCTTGGTTTAATATCCCTCCAGCTTGTGTTCGAACATTGGTTTCAGATAATACGTTTTGCTTAGCTGTGAAAAGTAAACCTAAAATTCCAGGGGGAGTACCATCTAAGCCCCATTTACCTAAACGTGATACATCCTGTAAAGATTTTTGAGGAGTTAATGAACCACCTCTTAATAGATAATCAGTCCCTCCATTAATTCCTAATTCCTCGGTTGCGAGATCAAAAGAATTTTTGGTATCAACCTGAATATAGGGTTGGTTACTACTACCACCTCCAGGTCTATCATGCCCATATCTTAGGGACTTAAGGTTGGTTTTTAAGTTTATTAGTAAAGGCATCTATTATCCTGGTAGATTCTCTGTATATTTAGGTGGAGTTAATCCGTCTAAATCTAATTGAGAAGGTTCTGGTTTGCCATTTATATTTGGATTCTTATTAATAGAATACTCATAATGTAATTTAGAGAGATCACTCGCCCCCGGCATATTAGAAGGAGTAGCTCCATTAAGACCTGTTAAATTTGATCCTTGTTGTGTTAATTTATCTAAAAGTCCCATAATACTTGTTTTATTATAAATATTGAAATTAAACTCTATTTGTAGCTACTGCTAATGATGTCCCTACTTTTTGTGAGTCCATATAAACGTTAGAATCTTTACTAGCAATTCTTTCTAGTAATGAAATCATTCTATCGTCTCCACCACCTTTATTAATATTAGGAGATACTGCTAAGTTATCACCTTTAGCTGTCATAGCCATTTTACCATATGAATCTGTAATGGTAAATGGACCACGAGATGAATCTGCGATACCATCATCTACCATTTGAGTTGCTCCTGCTACTATAGCTCCTAAAGCTGCTACGCTCGCTAATGCTATAGGTAAACCAAAAGGACCAGCCATAAAAGAACCCGCAAATATTGAGGCGTAAGCTTCTACTAATTTAGTTATAGCTAATGTTGTTTGGATTGCTACTAACCCTACCATAATACCCGCTATTGCTCCTAAAGCGATCTTGGATTCTGCTAAATAGCCTACTAAAGCAGCAAAACCATCAATAATAGGAGTAAAAATAGTTCCTATATCACCAATAACCCCTTTAATTTTTTCCATTGAAGCTTCAAATTTTTCTGAAGCGGATTGGGCGAGCATTGATTGGTATGCTTGTTCACCATATGCCGCTGTAAATCCTTCTGCCCCTAATTTAACTAGTTCTTGCTGGTATACCATATCAGCTAGGTCATCGCGAGATAAGCCTATAGCAGCAGCTGCTGCTTCCTGTTGAATTCTGTTACCTGTAGCAAATGCTTCGGTGATTTCAGCGTTATTTTTAATTTCTTCTGTTAAACCTGCTAAATCATTATTTAAAGCTAATTCTCTTGCTTTTTCTAAATTAATTTGTTTGCCAGTTAATAATTCAAAAGTTAATTCTTTTTCAATCGATGATTCAAAATCAAGAATAGAACCTGCTATAGCATCAACTTGTGATAAACTTAAACCTAAAGCTCTTGCTTGAGTAGCTGCCTCAGCTAGTATCTCAGGAGACATACCTAATGACACTACTATGGATTTAGACGCGGTAGATATGTCGTTTAATACAGCTTTAGCACTAATCGCGACGCCGTTTTGCTTATTAAGAGCCGACACAGTATCCACGGTATTTTCTAATATCCCTTCTGTATCTTCACCTTGTGTTCTTGCTAAAAGAGCTAATTGACTTGCTTCTGCTGTTCCTAAACCTAATTGTTTAGTTAAAGCCGTCATTGTAACTAAGGTATCACCCCCAAAGTCGGAAACTATACCAGTTTGGGTTGCTAAATCAGTAAATGCTTTATTTAAAAGTTCTGAAGTTATATATAATTTATCAGAAGTAGCTGCTGTTAGAGCTAAACTATTTTGTAAATCATAGGCTGCACCATAACTAATTCCTAGATTTTTCTGGAGGTTATTAATATTATCACTACCTTTTAATGCGGCTGCAGCTACAGCTGCCAATGCAACCTCAGCAGCAAATGCAGCACCTTCGGCTGTAAATAATTCACCACTAAAAGCAGCAGATAAAACACCAGATTTATCTAAATCATCTAAATAACCTTTAATATTTTCTCCAATTAGCCCTGTTAGACCTTTATTAAGAGCATTTCTTTTATTAATCTCATCAATTATTCCTAATTGTTCTTCTTGAGCATCAATTTCGGCTTGGAGGTCAGCTATAAGTTGACCTTGGATTTTTTTCTCTTCTTTAGAAAGATTTCCTTTTCGCTTTTGAATGTTTTCAATTTTAAGCTCAGTTAACCTTCTGTTTTCTTCAAGTTTTTGGCGCTCTTTAGCTATATCTTTAGATTTAAGCTGGCCTTTTTCTGCTTGAAGTTGGAGTTTAATTAAGTTTTCTTGGTTTTTAACTGTATTTTTAAATTCAGCTATTAAACCTCGTTTCATAGTTTTACCTATGACATCCATTTTACCTTCAGATTCGTCTAATTTATCATTAAACTCTTCTATACCATCAATTAATCTATCGGCAATAGAAGTAACAGTTTCCAGAATACGACCCATTTCTTGTTGGGTTGCTTCTGTTAGTTTTTTTAAATCTTTGGGTTTATCTCCTTCAGCCATAATATAGGTATATGGTATAAATATTATTTATAGCTGGATTTTGTAAAGGCTTCAGGCATTTTTATCATTCCGTCTTTTCCTATAACTTCTTTTTGATTAGGATTAGAGGATTGTTTTTTCATTATCTCAGATTGTTTATCATAATGATCTTTAATTTTAGCATAAGTAAACTTTCGTAGCCAAAGAGGCATATCATATACCACAGGCCATGAATAACCTCCTTGACCATAAAAACAAATCTCGTGGATTTGAGTTAAAAATTGAACTCTATAATCCTTAGCTGATGTTGATGTCAGGCCAAAAAAAGTTAATCCCAATTGGGAGAGAGATTGATTTGTTTGAAGATGAGGGAAAAAAAGTTAGATCTACGTCGGGTTGGATCTTATTAATGAACTCTCTGAATGCCCTAGCATCTCGTGCTAGGAATGCCTGATCGACAAACTCTCGAATTGTTTTACTATCTCGATTACCATTGATAGAAGTAATCATATATTTTAAACGAGTAGTAAGTTCTGGAGAATCATCTTTTTTAAGTTTCTTTAATCCTTCTAATTCTTGGTTGATTTTAGATTCATCACCATGAGTAAGGAATTTAAAGGTAATTTCATTATTAGAAGATGGGAGATCAAATGAAAATTCATTTTTACCTTTAATGTAAAGAGATTCATCTAATGGTTTATTCTCAATTTTAGATAAGTCAACTACTTCTTCTACACCATTATATGTAAATTTATACTCAGCTCCATATCCTAAAATACGGGCAGCAATCATAATAGCATTTTTATCACCAATAACTAAATCATCATAATTGAATTTAGTTACAATTAAGGATTTTAATAATTTATCTAATACGGTGCCGTTTGAAATGTAATTTTGGTTTGTAAGGATGTCTTCTTCCTTAGCTGTCATATATTTAATTTCAATAGTGCCTTCGGATAAAGGATGACCTTCAGGATATAATAAACCTTTTGAAGGAAGTTCGATGGTTTCTGTTGGTAAGTTAAAACTCATATATTTTATTTATAACGTTTGTCGAGTATAAATATGAATATAAAAAAGAGCTTGAACGAATCCAAGCTCTCTTTACAAAAATATTTACTTTTCTTATTAGAAGTTCAAGATACAGTAATCTGGTTGAACTGTCATTGTAAGGTTAATTGCTGTTGAGTCAGTATCCCAACCATATTCACCAAAGCTAGCATCAGTAATTAAAGCACCTTTGATAATCCATTCAGATACTACATCACCAACAGGACCTAATACGTTGAATGTTAAGTCTTTCTTATAGAAATCACTATAGCCATCTCTACCTGTTACTGATTCATGGTGTAAACGAACCCACTCCATTACGGCTTGAGCACCAGAAGGAGTAATTGGATCAAATAATGTGAACTGAATGGTATTCCAAGTTGTTTTACCCTTCACGAAACGTTGAACGTTGATATGATTAAGAGCTACTGTTCCTTGGGTTAAACTTACAGCACCTACACCCTTGATTGTGTAAGCGGGGAATCCATCAATATACATAATGAATCTATTCGCTTGTTTTGGCTCAAACGCTGTAAAGAAAATTTCGTTAGGATCTAATACTGCCATTGTTATTTATTTTATTCTATTATAAATATTCAAATTTTAAACTCTTACGCTGGGAAAGTAGCTCCGGTTGGTAATACGTTAAAGTCTAAGATGATGAATTCTGCTGTTTTAGTTGGTTGGAGATAAATAGCACCTACTAATTGATTTCTATCAATTACATCTGGGGTGTTATTTGAATCATCCATTACTACTTTAAACGCATATAAACCTTGTCTCTGTTGAACAGATTCTAAGTAAGGATTCACTGCTGCTAAGAAATTATTTCTAGTAGCTGCTGTGTTTTGTTCAAACAATAATGTTTGAGAAACTTGAGAAATGTATCCTTTAAGAGCGATTAATAATCTTCTAACATTTACTCTATCAAGCGCCGAAGCTTGTCTCTGTAATGTTTTCTGACCATATACCACTGTGCCTACTCCTGGGAATGAAGCGATTGGGTTAATATTATTCTCGTATAATGAATCTCTGTTAGATTGAGTTAACTTTCTTTCAGGGCGAATTACGTTGCCTAAACCTCCTCTGTTGATACCCGCTGGAGCAAACCAAGGCTCGCTTACACTGTCGTTATATGCGTAAACTCCCCCGATCATTGTTGAGGCAGGAACCCATACGTTTTGACCTGAATCTGGGTCAATGGTTTGTAACCAAGGCCAGTACATAGCTGCGTAAGAAGTATTTCTAGAAGCTGCTTGTGTATTTGTATCAGCAATAGTTGAACCATAAACAATTGGGTCTAACACATAAATGCTATCTCCTCTACCTTGAGTATTGTTGATTGCTGTAGTAGTTTGAGATGCGTGAGCACTATTAAACAAACCAGGAGTTAATAATACGTTAAACGCATAATCATCTTGGTTAGCTAATAAATTTAACATACTATCATAATCAGCGCCGATCAAACCTTGAGTTACACCGCTTACCGCTCCTGAAGATGTACCTGCTTTGTAGTAATAATTACCTCCACCTGTATAAGATGAAATATTTGAGCCTGTACCTCCTGTAAATGAACCATTTGCTGAGCCTGAACCTACAACTGGGATTGAACCTGTGTATTGATCTTTAGCGTTTCCAGCATTATCTAAATAGCTTGGAGTTAATAAATTAACTGAGGCTACTCTAATGTACCTAGATCTATTAGGATATGAACCTGATACTTCTAAGTAGTTTTCACTAGCATTATAATTAAATTTAGTATCACCAATTACTCTAGAAACGAAATTGGGTTGAGTTGGATCTAATGATAAATTATTCCATGATTCTAAAACGATAGGATTATTATTGCTATCATCACCTCTACGTACTACTAATGTGAACACACCAGAGGCGGTGTTGTTAGAAACAACCTGCCATCTAACATTATCAATAGTTCCATTATCTAAAGATCCAGAAGTTACACCACCTGAATTATTCCAAAGAGCACCTTTATCAATTGCTTCTAAAGTAACAGCAGTAGCTGAAGCTGAAGCGGCAAGTACATTGGCTGATGCGTAGTCCCACCCAGCAACTGAACCTGATACTACTCTAGTAACCAATAATGTGTTACCACCGTTATTGAAATAATTGTAAGCTGTAAGGGAATTAAAGTAAGTAAATACTTCACTACCACTTTCAAAAGTGGATCCAAATCTGTTTTGATAATCACTATATGATGTAACAATTGTAGGTACTTCTACAGGACCTTTTACTGTAGGACCTACAAGCGCAGCACCTACTTGAACGGGTTGCTGCGTGATAAATGACTGGTCATTCTCTCTTGCTAATACACCAGGTGATACTAATGTTTCTGCCATTGTGTTGGAATTATTATTTTATTATAAATATTCAAGAGAGAATCGAAAATCAATTTGATTTAGTGAACTCTCCGGTAGTTACATCAATTGTTCCTTCTCCATACTTGTCTTGTAATTCTTTTCCAAAATTACTACTTTCTGTTTGAAGTTTTGTGATGTTGTTTTTTAAATTTTCTTTCTGTAAATTAAGAGATTGGATTTGATATTCTAATTGACCAAATTGAGTAATTAAATTAGCTTCATTATCTTGAATACTTTTTAATTTTTCAACCTCTTCTTTTGTCAAAAACACTTGTTCCATATTAATAAATATTAGATTATTTTTTACTATTTAAAATTTGTTTTACTTTACTATAAACTTGTGTAGGGCTAACTGATTTCATACACGTGTGTTGTTTGTTAGTTCCTTTCCAAATTGGACACCAATCCCAATCCCCGGGGTCAAAACTAAAATTGGGGTTAACCCAACAAGAATTACACACACTTTCATTACGAACTCTAACTACTTTAGTTTGAAATTCATGTTCTGCCGAGGTAAATCCGTTAATCATAACCGTTTTTTTACCCAATCCCCAATTAAACCAAGCCAACCCCGAACTTAAACCAATAAATAAATCCGCATGGAGCATATAATTGGCAACATTTTCAAATGGTTGGTTCCAAGAATTAATAGTTCCTGGAATGTCAAGTTTGTGTTGTGTTAATGTTACAACCTGGTAGCCGGATTGGTTAAGTAGTTTGACTAAGGTTACCCAATTATGGTAAGGCCATTCTTTACATCCTGCCGTAGATTGAGGACCTATAACAACATATTTATCTTTAATAGGGCGTTTACCTTTTTGAAAGTCTAAACCGTAATTTAATTCTTTGTATTCTAAACCCAATATGTCAGTTGCAGTTTGCTGCATTGGGTATAGATTAACTTGATTTGGGTGTTTATTTGTATTATTCCATAACCCCTTATCATTCTTAAACCAACCAATTCTATAAACAACATCACAAGGTGTAGATTCTCCAGGAACCATCCATTCAATATCTTTATATGCTTCTATCTCTTTAAACCACTCATTGTGGAAGGTTGACATAATAACTTTACATTTGTGTTTTTTAGCAAATTCAACAGCATAAGGAGTCCAAGCAATTGTATCACCTAAAGATTTAGATTCTAAAGCAATTAAAACTCTTTTATTAGTTAAATCTAATTTACTTACTATTTCTCCATTTACTTTAATAACCCAAGGAATATAATATTCTTTACTACAAACTGTCCACATATTATTAGTAATTACATCACTAAAAATAATCTCATTTGTAGAACCATTTATAAATTCAATTTTATACTCTTCTTCAGTATTACCTAAAATTTCAACTTTAGGGCCTTGTAAATAAGAAACAATAATTTGGTTAGGTTTAGATGGAGGAGCTACATAATTATCCATAAACTCTTGAAGAGTGTCTCTACCGATTTCAGCTACTTTATCCCAATTAAAATCACGATGAATTAACTTTGCTTCTTCAATAGCACGTTTTTTATGGTCAGTATAATTTTTAAAAGCATCTCTCATTACACGAGCTAAATCTTCAAAGTCAGGTTCAGGGTATTCACCTGGGAGTTCACTTTGGGCATATCTAGCATACGAATTAACATTTGCTGGTTTATGGGTTTCTATTTTTACTGGGAGGCCTTTACCAGAAGCAAATTCCATTTGGGCTGAACCCGCTGAGTAAATAGAAGGAGTGCCACAAGCCATAGCTTCAATTAAAGGTAAATTCCACCCTTCACTGCGAGCACAAGATAAGAATACATGACCATTTTTTAAATATGTAATATAATCTTCACGAGAAGGGAAATGTTTAATTTTAATACGTTCGTCATTAAAACCATAATGTTCTAAACGTTCTTCAGTCGTTTCAAAACCATCCATATCTTTACCCCAAAGATTATCAATAGATACAATGAGATCAACTGGGTCTTCTGGGGTGAATTCTTTAAGGAAGGTTTCAATGATTTCTTTAGTAGATTTTCTATAATCCCATCGACCAAATAAAATAAATTTAAAGCGACCATCTACGTAATCAAGTATAGTTTTAGGATCTTCTGGGTAGAAAGTGTTTACATCTACACCTTCAGGTACTACTTTTACTTTATCAGGATCGGCTCCCTGTTCAACAGTACAATCAGCTTGCCATTTAGAAGGAACCCAAATTTGATCAAATTCTAAAAGTTGGTTAAAAAATCCTTCTGGTTGTCGGGTAGATTCCCAAACATTGTAAGCTATTTTAGGGCCTTTATAATTATGATAAAAATAATGGTGACCCGTTTCCATTAAGATTAAATTTACATTATGTTGGAAGTTTTCCCCATATTGAGTATAAACTTCACTATCCTTAAGATCTCCATTATGGTCAAAACAAGATTGTTGATATAAAATTTGTTTATCAAGATCTGTTAAATATTCTTCATTATTATGAGGTTCATCAACCAAACCCTGCCAGCTACTCCCAACGGTAAAGTTTCTAAATTTTAATGGGAAGTGTTTAGATAAACCTCTAAAAAAGTCACGAGTGTGATTAGCATAACCTGTGGTTCCAATGTAAGGACCGTGACCAAAAACTTTAATTTCTTTCATATTATCTCATTATTTCACAACCACCATCTATACCACGAGTTCCATTGAATCCATGCCAAATAGGTTTAAGGGGAACATTATTATTTCTTAAATGTTGAGCAATTAGTGTTTCATTAATAAACATATCGGTATAGAACTGATAGTATTCAGGATCTACAAATATAATACGTAGCATGTGGGTAAACACGTTACAATAAATTTTCATTAAATCATATCCACCTACTGCAAAGGTATCATTTAGTTGATCTGCCATTTTCCAATGTGGAGGGTATTCAAAGTAATGAATAAAATTTGGATCGTATTTGGTAACGTCTTCTAATAAAGGACAATTATTAGCTACTCTATGAGTAAATAATAGATCGTATCGAGTTTTAATTACTAAATCATATTTAATACCTGATTCTTCCATTAAATCCCATGCTCGTTTTAGGGACATCCACATACCCATTTGTGAATTTAAACGTTGGTTATTTTCCCCTTTTAAATCAGCAGCATCAAATTTAATAGCACGTTCAAACAAATGACCTTTAGGTTGATACCATTCAAGTAAATTATCGTAAGTATCATTATCGGTTTTATAAACGTGTTGTAATTTACCTCCATCAAAAAAATTATATTTATGAAACTCAGGAGCATCCCAAGCATGTAAATACACATCACAATCATATCGATCTAAAAACCATTTTTTTAGTTCTTTAAATCCATTTCTATATCGACGTGGTTGACCACTAACTAATATTGCTATTTTCATCGTAATATGTTAGCTGTAAAATGTTCTGTTAAACTTGGAACGTAATTTATTTCTACTCCGTTAGAAATTAAATGATATTTTAATACACTTTCGGGATGAATAGGGTCAGGATTTTCTGAAATTACTGTATCTAACCATGCTTTATACGCATCATTCATATAAATATAAGATATCGCGTATGTGAAATAGTTTGCGTAAATATTCGCGATTTCAGGCGAACTAACGGCAAATAAATCGTCTACTTCTGAATGTCTGGTTGGGTGTCCCTCTTCTGTTAAAGGATATTCAAATACATTTAATTTGTTAGGATCTAATAAAGATAAATCTTTTAAAAATAAGCATTCTGGGGAGATATAGTCTGTAAATTCTAAATCAAATCTAGTTCTAATAATTAAATCGTATTCAATTCCCCAATCTTTAACTAAGTTATAACATTCATGTATTGAATAAGAAGCACTTAATAAACTATTTAATTTATAGTTTAAATGAGCTCCTCTAATATCAGTAGTATCAAATGGGATTGGTTTTTGAAAATTCCAAGTTTTAGGTTTATATAATTCTAAAATTCGATCGTAATCTTCATTAGTAAATTCATATTCCCTTTCTTTAGCAAATTTGTGACCAGCCTCCATAGGAGAGTTATCCTTCCAAGTATGAATGTATATATCACAATCATACTTGTCCAAAAACCACTTTTTTAATTCTTGGTACCCCTGTTCGTAATTTCGAGGTTGTCCACTAATACAAACAGCTATCTTCATTATCTATAATGACCTCCACCTAACCACAATACAAATGATTTGCGAGTACCTCTAGTAACCGGAGTAACTCGGTGCATCATAAATGATGGGAAAATAACTACATTACCTTTACCTTTTGGAGCAGTATATGGGTACTGACCTCCTGTCCAAATTTGTAAATCACCACCCTCATATTCTTCAGGTCCTGATAATTGAACTGTGACTGAGATTTTACGAAATTTCATAAATCCTGAACTACCAATATCCATATGCCAATCATAATGGCCTTTATTACTAGCATAATATTCAGTATACTGGATGTTTTCAGGCATATGGCTTAAATCGAATTGAAATAATTCCTCGTTAGCGGTTTGGGCCATTTGTCCGATTTTATCATAAATCCATTTAGTTTCATCATTAAATTGAACCCATTTAATGCTTGAGCTTCTTGAGTCTAAACCAATACCTTCGTCTTGAGCTCCATTTTCGGTAACACCAGGTTGGAATGGAATATTACCAACTTGATTTTCTAAATAAGATAATTCCTCAGTAGTAAATCCTTCTTCAAACCAGTAATAATCAGTTTGGTTAACTGGTTTTTCAAATGGAAGGGGGAATGTATAACGTGTATCCATTTTTTATTTTTTTGTAAATGTAACTAATATATAACGTGTTCCTTCTTCAACAGGTCTACCCCCGTGTAAGTGAGTAATAACTCCGGGATGAGCCATTACATTACCAATTTTACGTGGTTGAACCGTTGTTTTATACTTGGGTAAATAGGTACCTCCACCTTTAAAGTCATTATTTAATCTTAGGTTTAATGTAATAATAGAATCGTCGTGATGCAAGTCTAAACTACCCTGATTTAAAGTGTCATATTTAGCGATAAAGTTTTCACTTTGAAGTTTAGGCCAAGTATCACCTTGTAAGTCCCAGAACCAAATCCAAACTGGGTATACAAATTCTTCTAATACTCTTTGGTATATAGATTGTAAACCTAAACTTTCCATCGTTTGGTCTGTTGTAGGATAGAATGTATGTCTATCAGTAACCCATTCATTTTGTTCAGCTAACTCAATAACTTCATTACAAAATTTTTCTGTAAATAACGGG
>Ga0208303_1000413_pt1 | contig 17677 bp, 10 predicted proteins | sample CB_VirMetaG_2_FD_184537 | JGI IMG/M metagenome (GOLD analysis project Ga0208303, IMG submission 184537) | Freshwater to marine saline gradient viral communities from Chesapeake Bay - CB_1504_2 Viral MetaG (SPAdes) (version 4) | ecosystem: Environmental > Aquatic > Marine > Coastal | place: USA... | reverse complement strand
TGGTATACCAGTATTGGATCCCATCACATACCCATCTTCTGTTTTTTTGCTGGGGTCTGAGTCTGAACCTGAGTCTGAACCTGAGCCTGATCCGCTGGGTGTAAAAAATGAATCATTTATTTCTACTCCTGCATTACCTATAGTTTCTATTATAAATGACTTTAGCTGCCCTATGTTTTCTGGGTTTGTTAAATCTTCTGGGATTTCTAAATCATCAAGACCAGGTAATAATCCGTCACTTATCATTGATAATACATCGCTTCGGCTGGCTTCGTTTATAGTAGTGGCTATTTTATTTTTAAATAGACCCATTTGAGCATCTGAAAGGCCTTTTTTAGAATCGGCTATTTTTTCTATATCGGAAAGCAATGAATTAGCAGTATCGTAAGATTTTAAAGAATAATCCGCCAATTGAGTATAAGGTTTAAATTCACCTAATCCATCTTCAAACATTAAATTGCCGTAGTCATCTATTTCCATGTTGGCCTTGCCGGAATAAATATTAACCAAAGGCATAGTAGATCCATCCGCATAATTTGCTTTTGAAATTCTACCCTCATTAAAATCGTCCAAAAATTGCTTTTGGTTTTTTTCAATAGCTTTTTGCTGGGTTGCTAAATTTTCTAAATTATTTCTAACGCCATTCATTTCTCTTACATTGTCTAAATATGCGGGATCTGTAGGCTTAAGGCCTTTATTAGTTGCTCTAAAAGCAGCGTTAGAATAAATATCTGCTTGGCGCTGTACATACTCTCTTTGCTTTCTTTGCTGCTCAGGCGTTAGACCCGACCTCACGGCTCCACTTTCTGCAACAGCTAAAAACTTCCCCACTTTATCGCGGTCGGCTTGTACTAGTTTATTTATATAGTCTTTATTCATTTTAAAAGTATTGTATTATCCCATAATGCCCGAAGTAGCAAACCCTCCTGCTAGATTCCCAACGCCTCCTAGTATTCCTTGGGTGGCGGCGTTCCTTGCTTCATTAGCAGCCTGGACTCTTTGTCCTGACATACCCATTAAAGTAGAAATTTTATTAAGCTCTGCTTCTCTTGATTTTAGCTCTCCAGCAGCTTCCATTCTTTGCAGATTAGATTCTTGTTGCATTTGAGCCATTTGGTTTTGTCTCTCTTGTTGACCAATACTTACGCTAGCTCTTTCGGCGTTCATTGAGGATTGGTTTGCCATGGCTTGTGCTAAGGCAGCAATACCTGATCCTCCTGCTGCACCTTGCATTCCAGCCATAGTATTAGCTAATGATTGTTGTTGTGCTCTATTAGCAAACTCAGCTTGCTGCTGGTTTACAGTTAGATCTTCGTAAACGTTTTCGAGTCCCGCGTATACATTAGATGTATCTAAATTTTCAAACTGCGCTTTTCTCGCGTTAAATTCATTCTGAGCTTCTCTTTGTTCTCTTTTTCTTTTGCCACTGCCTATAATCCCTCCGGCTATTCCCATTAAGCCTTGGACCCCAGACATAACTGCTCCCATTGGTATCATATCTTTATTATTTTATTATTATATTATTACACATTATTTGCTGCTTTCAAATATTTCAGTGCCTACAGAAAATAGCTCTGCGTATTTTGTTGTATTATTTCTAAATTGAATTTCTGCATAATAGCCTTTAAGTTGGCCCAGATGGCCAATAGGATCTTTTATGTAAAAAACAAAATCCTGCGTAGTAGGAGGCGATACCCCCGCCGCTGCATTTACAACGATAGTTGTTCCGCTTATTGAAGTTATTGGTCCCATCTGAACCTCTGTTTCTTCAGAAGTATCAACATACCATGCTATATCCCCTGTTTGAATATTGACAGGGAGAGGGTTTCCGAATGTTAGTGTTATGTTTGGCATTAGTTCGTGTATGAAATTATGTTACTTAAGTTTAAATCAAAGTTTACGTTGTCGTCTCCAAATGCTACAATAGCAATCTTAGCTTTTAACTTAACAGTTACACTATCTACTTGCGAGCAATCACTGCTGATTATTGATATTAAATTACCATTAGCTCGCGTAAAAATTAAAGGCTCGTCATTTGCAACAGTAATAGCGGGCGATACCGTTAAACTTGTTGAAGATCCAACGGAAGAAACTGAATGCGTAAAAGGTGCCGCCAATGGGTTTCCAGCAGGAGTTAATGGTGCGTTTTTAAATTTATCTCCAGCCAATATGCCTGTTGTACTATCAAGAGTAAGAGATGTTACATTTGTTTGAGCACCATTACAAACACCTATAATTTGCTCTGTATTAGAAAAATCTTCTATTTCTATTTGTTTAATAAGTGTTAACTGATGCCCACTGCCGCCGCTAGTAGTTGTCATCGTATAGTCAAACTCTACAAGCCAAACTCCCGTTGAATTTTCTAAGCTAGCTTGATTTGGATTTATAGAAAGAGCCCTAAATGTGGTTCTTGGGTCTACTGCTGGCCAGCCGTTCAATGGTGTTGGGGGGTTAGTGTCTCTAAACTTGATTGTAACTTCGTTAAGCTGCGATATTGTAAATGGATTTGGCCCATTCATCTCTGAAGGAATATTTGATCCAGTTAATGTTATGGTATATGTTACATTAGGAGCACCTTTTGCTAACGCTGGAAATGTTATGTTATGAACGTACCTTCCTGTAGAATCAAGATCTTCGTTGTTTATTATAGTGCTTGTTGTTGTTCCGTCATTTAAAGTAGCACTAAACGTTGTGCCGGGAACACCTAAGATAGTCAGTGTTCTTATTTCTTCACTATTCGTTAATGCTGAGGTATTAAATGTATATCCGCTTATTTTTGGCAAAGGGTTATAAATTTCTTGAGCACTAGGTACGTCTATAACTATACGATCCCCTGAAACACTTGTCGAGGGGTAAATATAATTTACAGCATATGCTATATTTGTTAGTTTGTTATTTGAATCAAATGTAGGTGTTTGAACTATATTGTAATTAGATTGATTGCCCTCAGCTATGTTTATTGAAGGTAACGATGCCCAATAATACCCAGAGGCTGCATTATAAGTTCTTGAGAACATTAATTCATTATCCCCTTCTGCTCCACCATTTGAATATGGTGTATTAGTTTCTGAACCGTTGCCTGTTACGTTATTGCCAACTTTAGCAGTCACTGTGCCTGCTATCGTTATTTCCGCAATTACACCTTCACCTATAACGCACAAAGGTATTGTAACATTTTGTGCTGGCATTAGAGACGTGGAAACAAAAGTTACAGAGCATATTACGTCATCGCCACTTTGAGTAAAAGCAACAGAGCTAACGTATTCATTAGAAAAAGATGAATCTAAACTAAAATCTGCTGCGGCAACGGTATACCCTGAATTAGGCGATATAGTTATTGTAGCTACACCAACCTCTCCCGGTATATTACCGCCTTCGCCTATTTCGTATATCGCGTTAGAAAAGTTATAATTATTTATTGTTATTGGCATATTATTTTATTTATGGGCAATTAGAATTAACTGTGTTGTATTGTTCTATAGCTGTTACGATACCATCTCCGTCGGTGCTAACTATAAACCAGCTGTCGTCTATTGAAGAGTTGTCACTCCAATATGTGCCATATGGTATAACTCCACCATTCCACAGTCTATAAACCTCTTTTCTAGGGTTTCCTGTGTTTCCTGAAGAGGATTGATTTTTGCGAGTATAGCCTAAGGAACTATATGTATAAAGCTGAGTGCCGACTTCAAAGTTGTCTGGGCCATACCACCAAACCTCAGGAGCGTTCCATCCTTTAGTTCTTGTATCAGGATCTAAAGTACTCCAAGCTTGCATAAAACCAGAAATTCCGCACCATAGATCGTTATTAGTTTGAGCAGGGTAACTAAAGTTATAGGTTGGCAAAGTTAGTGTTCCAAGCAGTGCCCCAGTGCCTTGTATACTTCTATCCGGATCACCCTGGCAGGCGTTTAACGTATTGTACTGTGTCCATGACGCAATTTGCCCACTACTGTTTAATATCATTACGTAATACGTAGAAGGTATAATCGCGGCGTTATTAGCGTCTAACCCGGCGTGGTCTACTGTTAAATCAGACATTTGTTGACCAACGCCAACGAATAAATATGCACCCGCAGCGGCAATAGGTTCGTTAGTTAAACTATTATACATTTGTGTACCAACTTGCAAACCATCTCCACTTACGTAAGAAAATGCAGTTCCGTTGTTTATTGTACCTATATATGATTGGTGTAGCAAGTCATAGTGTGCTTCAATAGCGCATTTAACATCTTGCGCGGTTGTTTCGTTCACAATGTTTAAATCAAGCGCAGGGTCGGCTTTTATATTATCCCATATATTTACAAAAAACTGCACGGTATCAGGGCTTGTGGTGCCTGAGCTAGAACACTCTGCATCAATAGTAACTGTTAATATGTAATTTTGCGGGTCATCATCAACAGTGTCGGGATTACCAATACCATCAGGTATATCATCACAGTCGTTAAATATTTCTAGTCCTTTTATATAGTTAAAATATTTACCTTCTTTCTTTTCAAATTCTTTAACCTCTCCTCCTTCAAGATCAGTTTTAACAAAGTTCACATACCAGCCTGGCTGCTTTTGTTGTATAGAAGTAGGTATTGCTGGTATAGCGTTTATTTCAGCTATTGAATACCATTCGGAATCATGCAGATACTCAAATCTTCTAGACCTTGTTCCTGTGTAATTTATAGTGCTAAACCCTTTTACAGATTGTGGGCCGTCGTTCATTATAACATTAAAAGAGCTATCATATTGTTGTCTATAAAAATTGTTATATAACATGTTTAAACCATGTTCATATATACGCCCTTCTTTAAAAGTGTAATATATATTGTTAAGGCTAACTCCACTTTCTGGTACAAAAGATTTTCTTGATGTCCACCCGTCGACCATTTCTTTAAAAGATACAGTAGTTTTATTTATTTTACCATAGTAATCTACATCGCACTCTGGTGTTAATTGGTATTGTTGACTGGGACTGAGAATGTTATTCCAATCCTGAGACAGCTTATCAAAAGTTATATTATATAAATCTTTTTCTTTATCAAAACTCCCTATAAGCTTATTTGAAACTTTTAAATTATCCGCGAAGAAGTCTGACATTCCCTTGCCTGCTATGTCTGTTACGCCGTTCATGGATAGTCTTAACACAGCTCCGCGGTTTTTATCCGTAAAATATATTCTGTAGTTATCTGCCGCAAAGCTTTCAGGGTTTTTACTTATTCCAAATTCGCCAAAAGTAGCAGGAACCATAGCTTGACCTAAAACAGCATTATTTCCAGTTAAATTAACATTGCCATCAGCATTAAATAAAGCGTCTTTGTTTGCTAATATTTTTACTATTTTATCCTCGCATAAAGCTAATAAATCTGTTTGTCTGGTGTGTAATTTTTGAATTGTACCATATGTTGGATTTAAATCTTTCGTTATAGGTTCTGCTTGTATAAATTGGTTAAGTCTATTTATGCCGCTTGTAGAGTTAAATATTTGAGAAAATATCAAACCATTTCCCCTTCTTTCCTGAGCATATGGTTCATCAAGCGGAGCGGAAACCTTAGGGCCTTTATCTATTGTAAAAGCATTATAATCATCTCTTATTCTATTTGATTCTACTCCATTTCCATATGAATAACAATTAAAATAGTCTAATATTTTTTGAGTATTATATTCAGCTATAGGAAAAGCGTTAGTTGCTTCGTAATATAAATCTAAATCAATTGCTTCTTTGGGTTCAGTTTCAAATATAGCCGGGTTTGAAGACGTTAATACTTTATTGTCGTCATCAATTACCTCTCTAACTAATTCATACCCCAATAAATCGCTTAAAGCGGAATCAGATCCATTTCCAACTAACGGGTCGTCAATATTTTCGTTAAATTCAAACGCAATAGCATATCCGTAATTTCCGCTACCCTGTTTTTGGTTGTTGCAAGCATTAACAAATGTCCAGGCTTTACCTCTATATCTTGACCATTTTGAAACTCTAGTTACTTTAAAAGGGCGTGTTTTATACCCATCTCTTTTTACTATTCTAACAAGTGATCCTGGCCCAATTTGCTGTATAAAGGATCTACCTGTAACAGTGTTCCAATGACTGCTATTTATATCTTTAGTCCCAACGGTTGTTATACCTAATCTTCTGTGCCCTTCGCGAGGTCTACCAAATATCTCTCTAAACAACCCAGGGGCATCGCCCCCTACATTATCTTCATCTATCATGTCCCAGTTATCACAAATTGCTGTGCCCTGCTCTTCCCCTTCATCATAAAAGTAATTGCCACACCTATTATGTTGACAATTACCAGAGCCTGAAGAAGCCGTATTGGTATTTGCTTTGGGTCCTTTTGTATAAAAAGTTGCTATTGTACCATATCTAGGCTCTAATTCCCCAAAAGAAGCAATTATATTCGAATCAAAAGCAAAATCTCTATTAATTTTAGCAAAAAATCTACCCTCAAATTCTGGTTTATTTTCTTCTCTTTTTTCAAAAATTGTAATGCTAACGGAATTGCCTGGAGCTGGTAAAAAAGCAGCATCAACACCTAATGGACTTTGTAAATTTACAGTATATGATGTACCACTTCCGCTTTTGCCCTCTATGTCGTATCTATCAGTTTTTCCTCCCGCTACAATTTCTAGTTGGTTTCCGCTTACAAAACCATCATGAAATGCTGGATTGTTTGCAAATGTCGGCCCTGTAAACTGCAAAGCCAAAGAATCTTCTTCAAATCCACTTACAATTGTAACAGAGCTACTTGCCAAAACAAATTCAAATGTTTTTATGAAAGTCGGGGCTTCGTTTTCTATAGATAATATTTTATACCTTATTAAGTTATTAATAGCTATGTCGTTATCATGCTGTTTTTTAGGTATTAAATACGTTTCTTCGTCTACTTTGTTTCTTTCTGAAGAAGGAAAAGACAACCAAACATTGCCATCTTCTGCTGGATAAAATCTATCAAGCGCTAAATTATAATACTGATTAGATGTTTCTTTTATAAAAAACTTATAATGCGTAGCCCAATCTGGCGGGGTTGATTCAGGCTGGATAGAAAGCTGATTTAGCATGTCCGAGTTTTCAATATCCAGTCTAGCCGAAGCTGTTTTATTAGTAAAAACAGGAGTTTCTCTTCCGTATTCATCTTTAAATACCACGCCTGCCTGATATGTTCTTATAGTTTTTAATGAAGGCTTTGGCATTCTAATTTGCTGTTCGTCTTCATATGAGGGATGAGGAGCAATCGCATAATTTACGCCTAATTCTAAAGTTGGATCTACTGTGTAATTTTGAAGATAATTACCATATATAATTCTATTCCCTACTATTTCTTGCGACTTAGCTTTTCTTGGAACATTATCCCAAGGTCGTAATATTTGGTTAGACTGCACAACAGCTCCAATTATTTCCGATTTTATTTCAAAAAATGTAGGCACAGCCCCCGCTCCAGCGTTGTAAGGTAAAAAGTCTTTTTTCTTAATTGAATCAACAGAATAAACCGTAGTATTATGTGATTCTTTATATAATATTTCAATTTCATCAACTTCTTCTGTGCCTAATTCTAAGGATTCTATAATAAGTTTCCTTACATTATTAGTCATGCCTGTGTTGTAGCCGTCAGAAGAGATGTATTTAAACTCATTTCCTAAAAACGCTACGCTTGAAAACGGAGAAAAGCAAGAATATTCGTTATCTATGTACTTCCATCTATACGCAAACCGAGGAAACAAATACTCAAACATAGGGTCCTCTTGCTCTAATATAACATCGAATGTTATTAATTGAGCATCTCCGTTTTGGTCTGGGAATTTTAAAATATTGCTTGAAATGCCTTGTATTTGCGCGGTAATTTGAGAGTTGTTTAAGGCTACAACTAAGGCTCTAAGCGAATATTCATATATTTCATTATCATCTTCAAAAGTACCAGATAATAATAAAACACTTTCAAATGGCACCCAAACAGGATTACCATTTTCGTCGTTACCATATATAGGGCTTACATTAAAAGTAATATTGCCATTCCAGTTATTTGGTAAATTACTGTTTTGATAATAAGAAGGGTTTTCTGCAATATTAGCTTGATATTCTGCATAAGTTGGTAAAGACTCGTATTCAAGAGGCTCTAAAGCATTTGGTATATATGTAAAGTTTTCAAACCCAGTTGTTTGCCCCGCAATAGGTTGCCCCGCTTGCGTCTGAACTGGCAATATACCAACACCGTTTATATTATCTCCAAATTTTGAAGTTGCCATATTTAACGTAGGCGCTTTTAAAGGAGATTTTTTAATTACAGTAATATCTTCTTCTGTAAAGTCATCATATCCACCAAGGTTTGTGCAGTCAACTTGAATATATTCATCTTCATTTGGCAGCCAATCAGGTATTTTAGTGTGCGTAAGCCAATTACAAGATCCAGCTTTAAATTTATCTATATTTATTCTTTTTGGTTCAGATTTGTCGTCTGTCCAAAACAAGAATTTGTCTATTATATTAATACCAGTTATCAAATAATCTTTTGAAAAGTTTAATATGCCGTTTGTATCAATTAGGACAGGTCTAACAAATCCGGTCGTGGTATCAAGCTCAGTTATTGCACTAACGTTGTCAGACGCAACAAACCAATATATTTTTTCGTTGATATCATTCTTTATAGATCCAACGCATATAGGGTTATCTAGGTCATCTATATAATTAGCGGTCCATCCATTTGTATCAACCGCTTTTCCACGCAATTCAACGTTGCCTTTTATATTCTGTAGAGTACCTACGTTAGATCCTTCTGAATTTGCTAAATCTAAATTTAAAGCGTCGCGATACTGGCCCTGAGGCACTAATCGTTCGTCAAGATCTTTATTCATTTTTCCAGTTTGGAAAGAACGGATAAATTCTGGCATATATTAGTGTTTTATTTGTTTAGACTTGCCTCGCATAGTTTGCGAAATTTCCTCTAATTTTATATTTGATAATCTTAATTTAGCATTACGCTTAGCGGCCCTTGCTTCTTTTTTAAACCTCATTACAAGGTATTCTTGAGTATTAGCTCTAGTCGCTAAAATAGCATGCGCAATATGTTTATATATAGCCTCCTCGGCAAATTTATGCACGACCATATCATCTTCGCACCCTAGACCATCACTTATGTATTTTAAAGTTACAATACGATTCGTCATATCAGAGCTAAAGTGTATCAACCCTTTTATTTGGTCAATATAAAACACTCCATTTGATTGAGTATACTGCGGATCTAAACCATATCTGCCTCCAGCAAAATCAGCACGAGTAAGTTCTCTCGCATCTCTACTGTTAGAGTCTACTAATATATCATCATTAGAGTTTTGAAATCTTTCCCAGGTTTCGGATTCCTGCGCATAAAGAATTTCTCCGTTATCATCAAATGTGTATTCGTAATTGCTGTCTTGTATAATCGGTAATGGGTTACTGGTTTTAGAAGTTGGATAAATTATTCTTTCAACACCACTTTCGTCAAGCCAAGTTAGCTTTACATAGTTAACATAGTCTTGAGGCAAAATCATATATAAAGTAGGTGGAACTTCTATCTCCTGCGACTTAATAGATTGCAGGGTATCAAAATTTAACTCTTGAATACCACGCTGTGCATGGAATGCGATGTCAGATCTTTTTACTTTAGATATTATTTTATCTTCTCCAACATAGGCTATAACAAAGTTATTTACAATGTCCTTTAAAGTTATATATTGGTAATCACCATAATCCTCATCTAAGCTATTCCATACACCGTCTGGGCCTTCGTAATACTGTTCGTTAGTTATATTTATTAATGGCATATATTATGATTTTTCTTGTTGGATAGTTTCTACTTCTTCTTGATTGACAGCATTGTACATGTTGAAGTCTTTAATCAAAAGCCCAGATAACTCTAGTATTTTTATTACTAATTCCGTTTCTTCAGAGGGCTCAAGCTCAAAGTCTACCGAATTTGGGGCGTCATACAAAGGTTCGTCAAAAACAATTTGATATGCCCATTGCACAGTAGCTGGTTTTTTAATATAATTACAGCTAACGCTTGATGTAAGCTCTGCATCACCGTATACCTTAACACCCTGTGTGTCTTGAGCGTATATAGGACGCCTATTAACAGGCCTTGTTAATGGAGATAAGTTTATGTATAATAATTCGTTTTGATTAATTCTTTCGGCCTCTACTAACTCCGTAGTAGCTGTAAACCCATCTGTAATGGTATTAGTATATACAATACTTCCTAACCTGTAGAGATCGGTTGGAAGATCAAAGTGAAGACTTGTTTGGTTATATGTTAATAACGCGGATGTTTTAAAAGGGCTTATTTTTTGATCAAGTATGGTTAGCATATCTGAATACTCGGTATCATTGCCGTGTAATCTACCAAATTGATTTATATCATAAAAGTATTGCTCAAATAAATCTTGCTGAGCTTGATTGGCAAACAAGTTAAATTCTTGAGCGGTTACATACCCTCGTTGTTCTTTATTTAATATACCTAAAACTCTTTGATATACTGTGTTTACATTTATTGGCATATTGTTGTTTATTATTGGTTATAGTAATTAGGCCACTATTACAGCGGCCTAGCTACTATAATTAGTGACTTATAATTTTTTAATTATATGTTTGTAAACGTCCATACCTTCATCTGTTTTAAAGAATACTGCTAACGCAGAATATGGATGTTCGTCAAATGGCACTGTCATTAATTTTCGACCGGTTTCGCCATAAGAAAATGTTCTTTGATCTTGTGATAAAGATATAATTCCTTGCTGTACCGCCTTTATACCTATATTTCTTAACTCTACATTTTCATCATTTGCAAGTTGTAAAAACAATATAGGGTTTCTTTTAGCAAAAACTAATCCGTCTCTTTTTAATTCACTAGAAGATAATAAATCTACCCTCTCACCAAACTCCACTCTTAATATTGCTTCTAGCCCTTCAACACCCATCTCCTTAGCGGCTAGCAAAGCTTCAATTTCGTAGTTAATATATTCCACCTCGTTCATTGCTTGCTCTCTTGGCTTGTCTTCAGAAAAATATTTGTTTCTTAAAGGGTGGTATAAAGATAGTAGTTTTTGTAAATTTTGTTGTTCCTTTGGAACATACAACCTTCCGTCTCTAAAAACTATTCTGCCTAAAGTTGATTGCCCTTTTTGCTCGTCCACAAATACGGACTTTTGGTTTGTAGCATATCTTAGTTCTCTTTGATAGCCTAGTTTTTCGTCAAAATATAGTAGAGGAAACTTAGCACTGTGTTTAGAAGCTAAAGAATAAACTATAGGTTTTCCTAATCTATCTGCTAGATTATAAAGCCTATCTTTTATTTCCCATACTGGTTCTAATGGTTGTTGTATTTTTTCTTTTTTTGTAATTTTTGGTTGAGGTGCAACCTCAGTTTTTTCTACTGCTTCAGCTTTTTTCGCCATGATATAATAAAATTAAATAATTAATAAGGGTAATAGCTACCCCCGAAGTTACATCAGGGGTAAGCATTACCTTTTTTATTTGTTATGTCTTATCCTGTAAAATCAGTCTTTTTAAGAATAACAAAGTTGTTAGCTCCTTGAACGCATAATGCTCTTTCTGATAAGAAATTAACATTCATAGCATCCTCTTCGCTTGTGTAGTTACCACCAACAGAACCTGTAATCCAAGATTTTAATCTACGATCGTCAGCTTCAGAAGCTCTGTAGCGTACGTGTAAAAATGGTCGTTGAATATTTTGTCCTAAAATTTGGTCGTAAACCGTAGAAACCCCTGCAGGAACAATAACTCCAAGAACGTCGTTTATCATTCCTCTTGTAGTTGAATCATTTAGGTATTTCCAATCTGTCTTGTAGAAATCGTAAGATCCTCTTCGGAATCCGCTAAATCCTAAGTTAAGCGCCATATCTTCAGAATTTTCAAATACACCGTAAGATGTACCTCCAGTTCCATAAGAATTTTGACCAGCCAACATAATGTCGATATCCAAAGAAGTGCTACGATCTAGGAACAACATGTTCTCTTCAATAGCTCCTTGCTTATCTAACTCTCCTAAGATTAGGTCAAACTCCCCAATACCAGTAGCTGGTGTTGCGTTCGCAAAATCAGGATCATTAAAAGTTAAGCCTCTGCTTTCGATAGCAGCAAAAAGACCTTCAGATCCAGTAAAGCCATTATCACCAGCAGAATCTCCGCCGCCTCCACCGTTGTCTTGTACGGCTTCAATCATAGACATTTCTAGATAATCTTCAAAACGTAATCTAGCTTCATGCTCGGACTTTAGGTACCATAGGTATCCTCCAGTTCCCGCTTCAGTAGTTACTTCAACCCAACCAATTTGAGCAACATCTGAACCATTTACTGCATACTTTTCTCTAAGTATAATAGGCTTGTTACTGAATTGTGTGAATTTAGCATTTGGCTGTGCTGCAACAACAGAAGAACCTTTTTTGTACTCAGAACCATAAACAAATACAGCAACATCAGTAATGTTAGCAGCAGGTGCTGGTAAAAGTGCATTCAAGTCTTGAGCGTTGTATGGAGCTACCACTATGGTTGTAGCTGTGCCGTCGCCTCCAGTTGTTACTCTTGCTTTAACGACAACTCCGTCTTTTGCAATAATAACTGTCTGTCCTGCGTTAATCAATTGTGCTTTTTGAGCTGCAGTTTGTAACCCAGCAGTTCCAGCAGCATCGGCTGTAAATTGGATAGTGTTATTTCCAGCTTGTGCCACTGTAATTGAACAGTCATCCATTGCGATGTGTAATCGCCCTTGCTCAGACCATACAATTTGGTCAGAAGCCATAGGCATTTCTGCTCCTACCATGCGTAAGAATCCAGAAACAGTACGGTTACCGTATCTTTCTACTTCTTTTTCGTACACTTCTGGTAAAAACTGTTGTGTAAAATCCATGTCAGCTAATGAAAGGTAGTTGTCCGCAAACAAACCTTTAGTAGGACGTGGAGTTTGGTGGTTTAATTGGGCACCAATACCCGGACTAGGAAAACTCATAGTATTTTAATTTTAAGTTGTTTATTTTTTTATTTTTACTTTTAATCTGGAAGAATCTACACCATTAACAGATCGCACTTTCCAGCCGTTTTGAAGAGTCGTATTTTCATGAACCCCTCTCGGATCCATATTGACATTCTTCGTTCTAGCCATACTGTCTTTCATAGCATCGGCTTTACCTTGCTCATAAAAGTGCTTTGCGACCGCATCAGGATTCATTGCAGTAAATAATGATTTATGATAACCTATAGCGTCTGACATTTCATTTTTATCGTTTAAGAACCTCTTAACAAAATTATTAATGTCGCTTTGAGTAGTCTTTACCTCACCTGCATTTTTAACATTAAACCTATACTTTTTGTCTCCAACTTGATATTCAAAACCTTTGAAATCTTTATTAAAAACCTGATTGGTTTGATTTAAAAACGTAGTTTTTTGCTGCGTAGCTTCCTCTTCCTGTTTGTTATAGCGGTTGAAAAATTCAACTGCTTTTTGTTGTTCTGGATTTAATTTTGATCCAGCTTTAATTTCTTCGTAATATTTAGACTTTAATCCATTTAAATGATTCTTAGCCTTTGCTAGCTCTTCTTTATAAGCTATTTTCTTTTTACGCACATCTCTTTCCTCGTCTAACTCTTCGTCATAAGAAAAATTGTCTTCCATTAAAAAGTCAATTTCTTCTTTGTCAAGATGAGGTCTTGTGTTTTCGTAATATTCTCTTAACAATTGTGTTTCATTTAATGACGAATAATCGGTATTTAGCTTTACATAATCTTCTAAGCTACCGCCAGTTTCGTTCATAAAGTCAACAACTTTTTGAATATTTTCAGGTAATTCAATACCTGTTTCTTTTTGTTCTGCAATTGCTTCAGCAACATCCTCTGTTAGTTGCTCTGTTTGCTCTTGAACTTCTTCTTCTATTATTTCTTCAAGTGCTGATTCCTCGACTTGTTCGGGCTCCCGTACTTCTTGAACCACTTCTTTGCTACTTGTCTCGTTTTCGGGTTGCTCGACAACATCATTGCTGTCATCTGGGCTTTCGTTTTGAATGGCATTTTCTTCCGTGTTATTTAATTCTGATAAATTAACTTTAATTGTGCCATCGGCGTCCTTTGTTACGGGGCCTGATTCTTGCACCGCTTCCTGTGTAATTTCTTCAGGATTAGTTGCTTCGTTTTCTTTGTTTTCCATGATAAAATATTATAAAATTACTACTATTACTATTATTACTTGGGCTCGAAAGAACCTAAGTCAAATCCCCCTCCTAATATATCGTTTCCGCTGGATTCGAAATTTTTAGGAGGTGTGTTATTCTTTCTTTGATCTATTAGTTCACTTTGCTGGGAACCTTGCATTTTTATTCTTTGGTCTTTTCTATCTTCTTTAGAATTTTCAACAGTATCTTTTTGCTGAGTGTCCATGTTTCTTAGTTGCACATTATACTGAAATTCTAAGTTCATTAATTGCATTTTTGATTGTACCTCGAGCTGCATTTTCCTTTCGTTCAATTGCGCTTCAATTTGTTTTAGCTCTATTTCCTGTTGCTTTAAGGCCTGGTTTTTTTGCACCTCAGCCTGTGCGGCTACCTGTTGCGCTTGAGCATTCGCTTGAGCTTGAGCTTGAATGTTCTGCTGTTGCATCAGTTGATCACGCTCTTGTTTTTTCTTTCTTCTTAGCTTTAATACCTGATTAGCTAATTTAATATTTTTTATTTCTCGTATATCGATAGCATCGGAGAGCTCTATTAACCCGGCAGACAGAGCTGTTTGAATGTTGTTTTCTAACTGTTGTCTTTCTTCTTCGTCAGGGGTAAGCTCTAAAAATATACCAAAATCATATAAATGTAAGTCGCTCATTTCCTCAAGAGTGGCTACGTTGTGACCACCTATTTTTTGTATAAAAGCATCTCTAGTAGGCGAAAATTCTAATATGTCAGATATTCTAAGAGATAAACACTCAGCTAATGTAGCCGTCAAGTATAACCCACCATTAAGAATATGTCTTGTAGCTGTATTACTATTTGCCGCTGCTATTTTTTGTATACCTACTAAAGCTCTTGAGTCAGGCGTGCTACCGTCTCTAGCCTCGTTTAGACCCGTTGTATCCCGGATCATTTGTAGGTAATAATTATAAGTGTTAATTAAAGCCGCCATTTTATTACCTCCAGAACCACTTGTTATTTCTTGAATAGGCACTTTACCAGGGTTCATATCTCCCTCTTGTGTAAATGATCTTCCAATTACAGAACCTGTTTGAAAAAACATATTTAATGCTTCTTGAGGATTGTAGTTTGTTCCGTTTCCTAAATCAACTTCAGCCAAGCCGTCAGCATCAAGGTAAACACCGTCTGGTACCATACGAGACAAAACCTGCTGCAACTTTAAATGTGTAAGCTGTATCATATCGGCGAAGCCAGTTATACGGCTTACTAAAGACTCAATCTTACCTTTGTACATTCGCGGGGCAACAATACTGTAATTCATTAATACCTTAGTATAGTCGCTTTTTGGGCGCATCATATTTTTAGCCATTTCCCATTTTAACAAATAATCTGTACCCAGTATTAATACTCCTTCGTATAAAACCTCTAAAGATCTTGAAAGCTTGCCGAATTGCTCCTCTAACATTTCTACAGGTGGATCAAATTGATCATCTCTTAAAACTATTTTACTAGCTCCCGTAGCGGTTTCTTTAACCTTGTAAACCTCGTTCATGTAGGTTTTAAAATTAAAATACAGTACCTGCACAGTATTAACGTCTGGAGACGCGGAGTTGTTTAATGGTCTATTATAAAAACTATTACTTTGGTAAGAGGTCTTAGCTATTTTTTCTAAGTCATCATTTGTTAAGCTTGGGAATTGCTTTTTAAGGTCGTTAATAGTAATATCTTTTACTTCGCCAACATAGTATATGTCTTCAAAATAGGGCGACTCCGTATACGAATAAACTAAATTCGCCGGATCTACATAGTCTATGACAACACCTTCTGACAAGGTAAACCTGTTTTTTACGGCTCCAATGCCTATGGTGGTTAAGTCATAATAAGTTCTTGTTTGCGTAAGATCATAAGAATTGCCCTCTAACAAAGTGTTTATCGCCTGCTCTTCCGCTATTTCTACAGCTTGCTTGTAAGTTAGCTGCATGTGTATTTCTAATTCTTCTTTTGTTTCAGGCAGGTCTTCTACATTTGTTTTAAATATAGATATACCAAATTCATTTTGTACAAAATCTGCTATATCCTTAGCGTGCATATCTCTAAGAACATCTTCCATATATTGTGTTCTTTTGCTCACTCCATACGGATCTTGAGAATATGCTTTTATATCGAAGTTCCTTTCTGCCATACCGTTTACTACGATATCTACAAACTTGGGAATAATAGGCACAGGTTTCCAATCTAAATTTAAATAAGATAAATCGCCGTTTATTGACAGCTCATCTTTGTATTTTTGTATAGGCTGTTCGCCTCTTGCGTATAATCGTAATTTATGAAAAGTGTGTTGATTACTAACAAATCTGTTTGAATTAGCTCCAGAATCTGTTTTGAACCACTCGTCTTGAATTGCTCGCCCAACTTTTAAGCCGTATTCCGAAGAAATTTTTTCAGCATCACTAGCAACTTGACTAGGAAAAGAACTTTTTACAACTGATTCAGCCATACTTATTTTATTATTTTTGAAATATTACTGCCATTGTTATATTTAGCAATATTTAAATTTAGTTTTTGTTTTTGTGTTGAGGGTATTGGTCTATAAAGGTTTTTATTGCATGCCATAATAGCCAACCCACTACTGATTGCAGCATCAAATTTTGTTCTTTTGTTTATATCAAACTTAGACCAATCATTTAATGTTGAACTAAAATACAAAGTGCCGTAGGTGTTATCATCTAGCAAACCTACATACTTATCTATATAGCTTTCGATAGCCGCTGCGTGAGCCTGCTTTATATCCTCGCTTGAGTTTGGTATTCCTCCTATTTCTTTTTCTGCCACGGAAAGTTTATTCCATAGCTTATCCGGTCTGTTCATTGAATAGCCTCTGTATCCTCTTCTTTTTAAATAATACAGCAATCTAGGTTTATTATTTTCAGCTAACAACGGCATTCCATAAAATACTAAAGACATTAAAACATCTTCAAAAAACATTTCAGCTGTTTGTGGCCGTGCTATATATTCTAAAAAAAAATGATTAGGAGGTGCATTTTCCATTGAAAATTTGGTTAACCCGTGTAAAGCTCCTTTCGACCCGCTGCCCCCTACTGTTCCTGATATGTCATAGCTATCGCAGCCAAATGCTCCCATATGATCGTTGCCCGGATATTTAACACCGTTTTTTATAACCTGTCTGTTTTGTAAACTATAATCTGGAACCCAACTAACTTTAAACCTCCCTTGAGGATTGGGTGTGAATCTCACCTTAGTATCTTTAATGCCGTTTTCCCAAGAAAAACTTCCGGTAGTAACAACGCTACTATTTTTTAAATCTTCGTTATAATCTATCTGCTCGTATATTTTTACTAAATTAAATATACTATTTTTAGTTTCATCACGAAACGCATGTTCTTCTGTTCGTGGAAATTGTCTGTAGAACTCATTTAGAGCATCCTGATCGCCTTTTAATCCTTCCACCTCATTATTCCAATGTTCCATTACGCCGACGTTTATAACGTCTCCATATGGCCCCTCA
>Ga0208303_1000411_pt1 | contig 17740 bp, 11 predicted proteins | sample CB_VirMetaG_2_FD_184537 | JGI IMG/M metagenome (GOLD analysis project Ga0208303, IMG submission 184537) | Freshwater to marine saline gradient viral communities from Chesapeake Bay - CB_1504_2 Viral MetaG (SPAdes) (version 4) | ecosystem: Environmental > Aquatic > Marine > Coastal | place: USA... | reverse complement strand
AACTCGTCCACCTTGTGTGGTGTGCCGTGCCATGCTCCGATAGAGAAGCTTGCCTCGCCTACCACTACGCCATCTGCAGTTGGGAACACCTGCGTGTTGGCAGTAGGTGTGATCTCTGTGCGACCGATGGAGAATGTGATATGCTCCTTGGCATCGTATGACTTGTTCTGCTGGCTCATCATCTGACCAGCTATAGATGGATACATCTCCTCAATGTTATGGATGTTCTTCATCTTCGCCACTGGCTCGCCCTTTACGACATAGCCGTAACTAAGGTGTTCAGTGACACCAGCCTCCTGTGCCGTCTGGATAGGAGAGCCTTTTTCTATTGCATCAAGTTTAATGAGTCCTACAACGTCACCCTTCTTCATGCCCTTGAAAGCAGGTTCTTCAATAGCCTCCACAATCTCTTTAGCATCTGGATATCCACGCTTTGTTGACAACTGTGCGCCTAAAAGTTTGCCGTATATGGTCTCCCCTTTAGCTCTGGTGCTAGTGGCTTTGCCCTGTGTGCCCCTTGTAAGGTAGTAAGACCCCCTGTCTGACTGCCCCATGTCCAGTATAAACTTGCGAACTTGATCGTAGCTGGTCACACTCTCGCCACCTCTGTGATAAGTTGCTATTTTCATTTCGTCTACTGGCTCTGCTGGCTGCTTACCAGCCGCGATATCCTTTTCAGCTTTGAGTTTTTCAGCCCTGCGTTGCTTGCTGACTGTTGACTTAATTGCCGCCTTACGCACCTTGTGAAACTCGTCCATGAACTCCGCCTTCTTCTCCTCAGTGTTGAGGATATTGTCCATCCTGTTCAGCCAGATAGTGGCGAACGTCTTGTTTCCTACCACGTTGCCCTCAGTCATTAAGACAAGCTTAACGTAGCCCCCGTGCAGGGCGGCTCTGTCTACCACTGTCCGTGCGACACCTACTGAGTTAAATGCCCAAACAATCCTCGCCTTAAGGTTCTCAACGATAGATGGGTAGAACATTCCACCCTGTAATGAGATGCCTTCAAATTCACCTACGCGCATCCTGTCGATGTGGATTGCTGACGTAGTATCTGTCTCAGAAAGTATTTGGTTGGCAAGATCCTCAGTCATTAAAGGAAATGCTTCTGGCAAATTCTTGGGCGATATACTGTAAGAGGGGTCGCTCCAGTCGATCTCTGGCTTACTGTCGTCTGGCTTAATGGTCTCTGCTGGGGAGTCTGGTGCAGGAGTGCCAGCTTCTGTATCAGCACCCTCACCTACTTGTTTTTCCTCTGGTGTCATCTCTGGGGTAACTGACAACGACACCCCATCAATATCACCAAGTATCTCCTTCTGTGCCTCCTTAGTCTGCCTATCAATCTGGTCGTCCATGTTAAGTCCAACAGAGTTGTCTAACAGGGTCTGAAAGTCTGCATCGATCTTGCCCTCCTTCTGGAGAACCATGAGGTCTTCAGCTATCTTAGCCACCTTGGCGAAGAAGATACGCAGCGCGTTGATGATAGCACCCAGCTTACCTGTCTTGTCCTGCTGGTGTGCATTATAAAAGTTAGATACAGCAAGGTCGGAGAACGCCTCCACCATCTGCTGGTATGTCATCTGATCGGCACTCTCGGATGTGGTGAGCCTGTTGCCAGTCTCCTCTTGGTAGCGGAATATCTGCTCCTTAACCCACTTCTCCTCAATCATGCCGTTATCAATAAGGTCACGCATGAACCCCTCGCTACCCTCCTCAACCAAGTCAGCGATGTTAGCACCTTCTGTTAGTCTAGCCACATACCCTCTGGCATCTTTTTTGAGCTTAACCTGTCCTCTGGTGTGCCACTTCTCTAAGTCTGCTGTGGTTGCTGGTCTGATCTCGCCAGTCTTGAGTAGCTCATGTTCGATCCTCTCAAGTGCTTGCTTCATGTTAGCCTCCGACTTCTCAGCAAACTCCTTCAAGCCCACGATGGGAACACCGATCTCAACCTCCGCTCCCTCTTGCTTCTTCTCTAAAACATTCTTCTGTAACGCCATCGCTTGCACGTTGGCAGACGCTGACGATAGTGCCTCTAGGTAGCTCTCGTTAACCTCAACGTGGTGAGCTTGGACGGCACTGTCCGCCTCCTCCTTTGTGTCGAACGTCTGTGTCGGCTTCCCTTCTGGGAACACCACCTTGAACTGCTCGCCCTCCTGCTCAATCTGCGCGTCATACTTCTTGCTGTAGTCCCTAGACATTGTCTGGACCTCAAGCTTTACCTTGTCCTCCTCAGTGCCGTTCTCATTGATGTCACGCTCGTATGCCTCAAACGCTTGTGCCTCATCCTTCTCTAACACACGATCAAGTGCGCCATCCTCGACAGCCTTCTCAGACATTTCCTTGCGCTCCTCCTTAGTCTTAGCATCCGATCCCTCCTTGAACATCAGCCACTTCTTCATGGAGTCAGACTCGCCAGCAATGGCTTGAGCCTCCTGCTCACTGAATCCGTGTAGCATCACCCTGTCTACGTCTGAGAGCATCTCGTTAGCTTGACTAGCTCCGATGGCATCTAAGGCAGTCCTGCCACCAGCACCCATGAGCGCAAGTGGAAGCGTTGCGAAGAAGGTCTTCTCATCATAAATGAACAGGCTCTCCTCCCAGTCAGCTTCTGTAACCTCTGGAATATCATCAGCAAACGCACCCCATATCTTCTGCATCACTGGAAGTGTGCCAGACTGGAGTGACTCCTCTAAATTTTCTGTAGCAATAATGCCAGCAGCACGGACACCGAACACGCCCACCTTGCCAGCTATGCCTTTACCAGCCAGAAACTTTGATGCTGAAGGAAAGCCCTTCATCCATGTTCTGAATGATAGACGCTCAATGCCACTCTGGACAGTTCCAGCAGCCATTGAAATATTCCACCTGTCAGCCTCGTCCATCTCTGGGTATAGTCTGCGTAGCTTGATGTCGTTATCTGTTGCCATGCTGGCAGCGTTCAATACGAGACCACCATATGGGATGGCTGCTGACATCATGTATGGTAACGACCTAACTGAGTCGTAGACACCTTGAGCCACCTTGTTACTGCCCTTGATCTCAGCCACAACCTCACGGATGTCTCTCAGATCTTGGTGCATCTCACGCTTTGCTCTAGTAAGGTTAGCATCTCTGGTTAGCCCCTCGACCGAGGTATCAACGGCATCGTCAATATTTCTAACATATGAGTCTAGACCGCGCATGAATGACTCGCCCAACTTGCCAACTACGCCATCCTCAAGCTCTCCAGCTTCGTCTTCAGCCATCATCCACATGAGAGCGAGCGTCTTCCTTCTCTGCTCCTGCGGCATAAGCACAAGCTCAGTGACAGCATCCTTCATCTGCTTGGGTGTCTTCAGAGGGTCGGTGATCATTCCGATGAAATCCCTCTCCTCCAAGTTCTTGATAAACCGCTCGCTCTTGTCTCCACCAGCAGCGAACTTATCGAAAAATTCCCTAGCCTTCGGTAGCTCAGTGCCGAACTCGTTCATGAATGAGGATCTGGCAGCGGTAGTTACCTTGCCACCCTTGTCGTCTACTGAGTTGGCTAGTGCCTCGTTAGCACTGAGTCCCTTGAGAACGGAGCTAACACCACTCTGCCAGTTGGCTTTGTCGGTGTCTCTAGCAGTCTTGCGCTCTGTTAGGTTGCCCTTAATGTGGCTGAACACGGCAGACACTTCTGGACTTGTTAGATTGTTCTCTGCCGCATACTTGGACGCGAACACATCAATGTTGTCTACCACATCGTTAAAGCCAAGGTCGCTTGACTCTGATATGTAGCCAGCTACAGCATAGACTTGGTAGTCGTCATCATTTAAATCTTTAAACTCACCACGCTTGTCTCCACTGAATACTGGATAGTGGTGGGATTCTTCTCTGTCAGCCCACGCTAGGTTGGCATCCCTGTTCTGTTTAGCATCTAGGTTGACAAAAGCCTCTGGGTTATCTAACAGATACTTGTCCAACACAGGTGTGAACCTCATGTTAGCATTAGCAGCCTCTGGGGTTCTTGCGTTGAAGTGTTCCTCCTGCATCCCATAGAGGGACTGCTCAAACCTCCAAGGCTCTACTTGGCTTTTGTATTGCTCAACACGACTCATGTCGAGTGGCTCGCCAGATGTGTCTCTAACATAAGAGTCAAAGTCGCTCTGTGCGTTCTGCTTCTTTAGCTCCAGATCATCAAGATACTGCTGCTTCCTTTTGTTGATGTCGAGGATCTCCTCAACGCCACCCATTTGGTCTAGTTCGTTTGCCATGTTATTAAGTTAAATTCCTCTTGCTGGAACTCCTGTAGATGGGTGATACTCAAACTGCATGGTGTCCTTGTTCTTCCATGAGCCACCCCAAACGAGTCCGTGTCTTGCTGCTATTTCACCAATGTTAGGGATCTTGCTTATAGCGTCCTCTCCACCCCAGAATGCTTTGTTCTCATCCCAGTTGATGTCAATAGCATTACCATATGAATGCTGCGACAAGCTGCTCTTACCTCGCTTGTTGCGCCAGTTATAGCCGCCGCTTGATTTTGCATTAATTGGATAACCCACAACGTCCTCAAGTTCCTGCAAGAAACTCTCAAAGTTTCCAGCTACGGTCTTATTGACTTTGAACGGTGCGCCAGACGGAGACTTAATCTCTACTAAGTTCCGCTCCACCTCCTGCTTGGTTTTCCCTCCAGACCACCCAGATGAGCCACCGAAGTTGGCTTTGTTAGAAACCTTGCTTGTCGAATTATCTATCTGGTTAGATCCTAATGTCCCACCAGATGTCCGATACATGTTCTTGCTCTTGATCTGCTTGGCTTTCTCATACTGCTTGTTGACACGCTCGTTAGCCTTCTTGGTTCTCTCGCTGCCCATGAGTCTACCCATCTGAGTGCGAACATATTCAGTCATCTTCTCTGGGTCACCATCGTAGTTATCTATTAAGTCGTGGAGATCATTCTGAACGTCACGCATTGCCTTGCTGGCTTGATCTTGAACAGCGAGTTCTTCATCACCCATCTGCTCCTTATCTGTAAATTCCTCACCAACCACGTAGCTCTCAAGGAACATACCCATGTTATACTGGGCGACAAGAGACTTGGTAGCCTCCGTCTTGCCTCTAGTCTTGGCTTTGTCCATAGCGTTGCCAGCCTCACCCTTACTGAGTGGGTTGGCTTTGTCTAGGTAGGTTTTCAGCCAGCCAACATCCTTGATGCCGTTGACACTCATAACTGACGCGCTAACATTATTATATTCAATGATGTAGTCCTCCTCGCTCATGCTTGACCTGCGTTTCTCAAGTTTGCCGATCATGTTGTAAGCATCTACAAGCTCCTTGTCTGTTATAGGCTTGTTACCCGCCTCGTCCCTCTCAACGCCAGAACGTAACTTAGCCAAATTACCTTCTGTCCACTGGTCGAGTTCTCCGTTCTCCTCCATCTTCTTTAAATCTTCTGTGGTGAATTTAGGAGATGAATATATCTTCGCGTCCAGAGCATCACCCTGCTCCCTAGCAGCAAGCCCCATCTTCGATCTGGCAATAGCTAACAGCTTCTCTCTTGAGTCCCTGTCTTTCTTGTAGTGGGCAAAGTGTCCCTCACCATCATTAATCTGCTGTATTGATCCCTTGGGGTCTGCATCAACCATGTCAACGGAGTCGTCAAAGATCATCTGCTCCGACAGTTCATCAGCCTTCTTCAGCCAGCCAGCCTTCAACTCTGGCGACATATAGCTATCTGCCTCCTCAACCATCTTCTGTATGCCAAGAGGGTTCTCAGCAGCATACTGCTCCTGTAGTCCTACAATAGTCATCTTCTCCCTGTTGATAAATATCTGCTTTTGAGATTGTCTGTCCACATCCATTGATGTGTTACTCAGCCAGTTTTCGTAAGCCAACTGTGATCTAACACGCCCCTCCTTGGTGTGAAACTTCTGCTCATTATTGTATGCCTGTATATTAGGCAGCATCTTAGCCCTATGCTCTTGCCAAGCTAGGGGATCGTTAGGGTTGTCGGATTGGAACATTATCTGTTTGTTGTGCGCCTCCTTCCACTTCTGTTGCATACGCATGAGCTTAGTCTCCTCGTCTGCTCTAACAGTAGCCTCCATGATCCCAGAGATATCCTGCCCAGTCTGGCTCAGTTGCTGCCCAAGTCTCGCCATCGCATTACCACTACTAGCAGCAATGTTAGGATTCATGTTCACGATCTGGTTCACTCCTTGAACCATGCGGTAGTCTTGCTGTCTCATGTTAGTAATTGGTTGGAGGTAATGCCTTCAGTGGTGCGCCTTGATTGGGGTTTGGTGTTGGTGCTTTAGCTCCACCTCCAAACTTCATTCCAATACTGGCGATGTCGCCAGCAGCTCCTATGGCAGTTCCCCACATAGCGTTCTTGGCTGCTGCCTTGGCTGCTGATGCTGTGGTCTGTCCTTCCCAGATGCTCATATTTGCCTGTGCGCGTCTTGTGTTGGCTTGTGTGGCTGCCTTATCCCATATATCGTCAATCTCGGTCTGGTGACGCTCAGAGGCTTCTATGAGGTTGTCTGATACCGCTCCAGTCTCCATCAGTCCGCCTCTGGCAGAACTAGCCCTGCGTCTGGCAAGCTCTCGCTTGTTGTTCTCACGCTCACGGCGCATGTTCTTCTGAGCAACGCTCTCATCGTAGGCTGCCTGTTTGCGCTGCTGGTCAGCGTTCCACTCAGCAGACTGCTCGGCAGCCAAAGCTGCCGACTTCGCTGCTTGACGCTGCCCTTGAATACTCATCGCTGCTCCAGCTACTGTGGAGGTTATTGATGTTACTACTGCTATTGTTACCCAAGCCATGATCTTATTCTGTTAGTGATTTAGTATATGCACACGGGATCTCTTTCCCTGCGGCTGCGCTGATGTGAGACATATCCTTCGGCTCAAGAATTTCTTCAGCTATCTTATCAACATCTGTCTCGTTTGTAACGTGAAATGTAGTCCAGATAGTATCTGTTAGTGCCTTTGCCGCCCTCCTTGTGTTAGGTTCTGTTATGCCTGTGTGTGGTGCTTCAAGAATTATACTGCCCTCATTGTCGGAGGTAACCATAATCTTGCCCTGTGAAACTACGAACGGATGCTGCTTCTTGTGAGTCATGGTCGTAACCATCGTCCCTGCTGGGACATGAAGCTCGCGGATATACATTCCCTCAGTGAATCGATCAACGACCTTCAGATCAACCATTGGCATCTTAGCCATAGCTACCTCAAGCTCATCTAACAACTCGTCCTTGGATGGTGTATTTAATGTGATGTCGTTCATAGCATTAGGCTCATGTTTACACTCTCTTCATCGATGATTTCAAATCCCCACCGCTTCTTGCAAATCTTAGCCAGAGTTAGAGACCACGTAGTGCCTCTGATAATCTGGTATCCGTCATCTGATAGATCCTTGAGGATGCGCTCCATCATAGCCACCACTGCCCTCATCTTAGCCATAGGTGACTTGATGGCAGGATTGGTAATGAGATGCTCTAGGAAGGCTACTGCCACTCCCTCGCTCTTATACGCCCATACAGCACATGCTGGCTCATCGTCTGCGTATCCAATCACTCCAAGTGTCTGGAGTTGTGACAGGTGAGGGACAGGACATCCTGTCTCTAACCACCAGCTAGAGATCATCTTGTGATCAGAATCTGTGAATATTGTCGTGGTCATCAGTGTTTACTAACAGTAAAGGTTTGAACTACAGCTTGCAAGGTAAAAGGATGTGGTTCATCGTGTTGGATGCGCCAGTATTTCTGTCTACTGTGTGCAGATTCGTGGAACACTTCCATGTATCCATCCTTGAGGGGAATGGACTCGTCCATTGTCTCTCCTGCTACGTGGTAGATGAGGTCTTGGTAATCCTTGCCGTCAACAGCTAGCGAGCCTCCTAGTGACTTCCAGACCATTAACTTAGATTGGTATAGCTGCTTCCTCCTGCCAGCACTATCGGCTGTCTCAAGATCGAATGGCTCAAACGTGGATGTGACAGGCAGACCCACAATTACTGTGTCTGCTGCTACGGCTAGAGTGATACTACCAGATGATACTACGTAGCTACCCTTGATGCCGTCAGCTAGAACACAGACTGTCTCACCCTCTAGGTGGTCTAAGCCTGTGATTGTAAGGAGGTTAGTCCCCGTGAACTTCAGCCCAGCGTCAACATACCAGACATTGTCAGCATCGTTAGCTTCCTGCTTGTTCCTGTTGCCGACCGTAAAGTGTTCGATGTGTCTGCGGGTAACACCATTGATGGTTCGCTTGACTACGCACCAGACCTCGTCCTCGTCCGTGCTTTCGTTTTCACTGGATGGTAATGTCTGAACAGACTCGAACGCACCGTCCTGTGTGGTGTATTTACACCATCCCGTAACTTGTAGCTTTGGCTCGTAGACCATGTGGCAAATCGTGCCATCCTCTTGAACTGTAAACACGCCAGTATATGGCTCTCGCAGGTGTGCCATCTGAAGCACGCCACTTGAGAAAAGGTGTGGACATAGGAGGCTAACCTCCTCGCCTGTGTATCCATCCTTGTCGATAGAGTATGCGAGCATGTTAAGCGTTGTGCGTCCACGCTGTAGAATCAATAGACTGTCACGTAATGGCAGTGCTGGTCTATGTGCCGATCCCATTGACTCGTTCCAGCGAACGATGGGTAGGTTTTCTGGTGACTGTGCCTCGTCCTGCTTGCGTGTGATTAGGACTCCCTCAACGGAGGCAGTGCCAACAAATAGCTCTCGCTGTGCTGTGATCCACTGGACTGCTGACTGATCGTCTGAGAGTGTCTCCACAAAGAACGGAGCGTCTGCCAGTGTGGTTGATGCTAGAAAGTTGTCGTAGATGTTGATCTCGGAGTAAAAGAACGCCTGTGGCTTTTTCTTAGTCCCAGCAAATAGTAGCCTGTTATCAAACAATGCAATCGTCCGTGGGTATCCTTGGTAGGATGAGAATGCGCTCTCCTGCCATGAGACAGATGCGCTTGTGCTTGGCATGTCTGTAGTAACCGTAGCCACCACGTTCTGTGCGTCCGTCACTGTGGTGACGGTTGCCACACCGTATGCTGGTGCAGACAAGATAGTAAAAGTAACGGACTCACGTTCTCTGACATTCCAGTAAGATGTAATAGCAAGAACTCTAATTTGGTGAGTTTCGCCATTCTCATCTTCTTCGACAAGGTAGTTGGCATCATCACGACTGGAGAGTGTTCTTATCGTTGACCAGTTTACACCTCCATCTACACTGCGCTGTATCGCCCAGTCTCCACGCCAGTTGCCTGTTGTTTTTATACTCCACCCACCAGATACATCCTGCGGAAATAGTGCCTCCGCACCAGCACTGAAGTGGTTAGGAGCATCTGCTGGTTGAATTACCTGTGACCAGTTTGATGAATCATCAGCAAACAGCACACTACTTGTGTGTGCAGTCGTGCAGTAGTAAGCCAAGGTAGCGTTAATCACCACATCATCAAGCACATATGATGTAGCCGTTACCCATGTAGCAGGGGTGTAGTCTTTGATGCACGTATAATATAATATTTGATTATTTAAAGCGACACTACGATGCACTCGCCAATGATATCCATTGTCAGATGTCGTCTCGTAGGTGTTTGTTTTATTAAATGAAACAGCGTTATCGGCAGCAACAAGCTCAGAGTAATATGTGTTTGTAGCGATGACGTAGTCATCATGGAATGTAGATGACGACCCCTCCGTTAGATACTTGAGTCTTAGCTCGCTACCAACATGGTCTGCGTCAAACGCATCTGCACTAGCGGCAATTCCAATGCTCCCCGTCAGAGCGTCTGGCGTTAGCGTCACCACGGTCGAGTTAACGTCTGGATCTACGAACGGAAGGTCGAGATCAGCTACGGCATACGTCCAGTTGTCATCAGCCAAGCGCGTCAGCTTGCCGACAGGATGGTTAGGGTGTGTGATGTAGACGACATCGTTAACCGCCCGTGTCTGGATCTCGTATAGATCTGCCTCAAGGTAGGGTGTGACAACCTCTAACGGAGTTGCTGGTGCTGACTCCACTTGCAGGTCGTTACTCCAGAAGCGGATATACAGGTCGCCCATCTCCAAGATGAACTTGGTGTTCACTGAGAACTGGAACGGAACTAGCACACACTTCTTGTCGTTGTTCTTGGCGAACCCTATGTGCTTCGTGCCAGCACGCTTCTCCACCTGTCCGTAGCGGGTAGGGATGAAGTTCTCACATGTCCGTGCAGCAGACTTGTAGTTGCCTAGGTCGTAGCGTCCCTTAAGCTGCTCGCTCCAGATGCCGCCGTTGAATTTTATGTATGCTGAGTCCATTAGAGTTGGTGTTGCATGTAGATGGTGCGTTCGTCGTTCATTATGCTATAACGTCATCGTAAAATGGTTCGGTTTCGTCAGCCAGTTGCGTGATCTCAGATGAGTCCAATGCCCTGCTCCAAAATCCAACCGCCTCCATGCGACCATCAAAGTATTCTCCGAATGTTGCATTTCCTAATCTGAAATCATCTGTGCTGGCGTGTATCCCGCCAGAGTGCGATCCGCTGGTTACGGATGAACCGTCACGGAACAGCTCAATCGTGCTTGCCCCGTCATCATAAACAACTGCTAGGTGATACCACGTGTTTACAACCAATGCAAATTCCTCATACACCGTAGTTGAGTTGGCAAATGTGCCGTCACTAGAAACAGTAAACGAAAGGCGTGCTGGTGCGAAGCCTGTGTTGTAAAATATCGCATATCCTCGTTGATTGCCTGTCGTCAAATACTTCGTTAAAAACCCCGTTGATGTGGCGGTGGCAATAGTACCAGCCCGCACCCAGCATGATGCAGTGAACGACCCAGAAGGATTTAATCCTGTCTGGCTCGCGTCAGTGATCGTTAACTCCTCGCTGTTGGCAGCAGCGAACAATGCGCTCCGACTATAAACAATCGGTGCGACAATAGAACTAACAACTGTATTGACTGATGTCAGGTCGTTGCCGTCAACGTAGTCCGTGCGTGTGCCTGTCGTGTTCTCATTTAACGGCCAGAATGATACAAGTCCATCGTTGAGTGATGCGGCGGCGAAGCGATATGGGTTGATTATCATTTAGCTTGAGTGGAATTGACTATAGCAGTGGAGTCCGAAGGCAACTGCCTGTGTGCGGAATTCAGCGAGTGTCATGCCGTGGCTTGTGCCGAAGCAGTCCTTGATCATCACCATCTCAGTGTCTGCCATGCCAGCCTCATTGAGCAGAGTCATCATGTTGCTGAACGCTGCTTGGCTTTGCAGGTCGGTCGCCATCTTGATGCCTGTGCTAGTCTCGTAGTGAGCAGGGATACGGTCGTCAATCTCGGCTTGAGTGAGAGCGGTTACCGTCCAAGAGTCTGTCGCGCTCTCGTTGACAACGTCATAAGCCGTATCATTCTTCGTGATCTTCTGAGTTGCTGAGTCGTAAGTTGGCTTTGCCTCTTTTACGTCAATCAGCCATTTGATATTGTCAGCAAGACCGCTGATCATTTGTGATTTGTCAACGCTACCCCAAGCAACTCCGCGCATGGGTTTACCCCTGCCGTCATTGAGTGGTGCGCTGGTTTCCGTGTTATAAACAGTGAACTTGTCGCTGTCGTTAATTGGGTATGTAATTGCCATTGGTTTTAGTTGTTGTTAAATTTTATGTGTGCTGAGTCCATTAGAGTTGGTGTTGCATGTAGATGGTGCGCTCGTCGTTTATGTTATATTAGATCCCTGCGGCGTCGTAGTGCGCCGCCACTCTTGTCGATGACAGAGCCGTGTTGTAAATGGTTGGAGCGAATAGCTCGCCGTCAAAGTTATAAATTGTCGATGTTACATCAAACCATGATGCAATCTGAAGCGGTGCAGCAGAAGTCGAGTATATGGAGCTAATTACCGAGGATGTTTTTTCCGCTTCCAACACTCCGTCCACATACAGTGACTGGTTAGAACTTGGCGAGTATGTTGCCACGATGTGATGCCAAGAAGACCCCATTGTTGATGTTCCAGTAAGAGAGTTTGCAGCTTGAAAACCCCCATTACTGGAAAGTGTAAAGTAAGCATTTCCAGCCGCACTTATGGATAAACCGTAACAGCGGAAATTTCCTCCAGTGATGGAGTATTTAGCAACAACTCCAGCGAAGCTGGTTGACAAGCTCGACACGCGAACCCAGCATTCCAAGCTCAACGCGCCAGTGATGTCCAAGCTGGCAGAGTGTGGTGCTTCAAGGTGTTCTAGATTATCACGCTCAAAAAATGCACCATTAGTGCCGCCCCAAGGATCAGCCGCGCCCAGTGTTGGCGTGTTATAAGACGTGGCATCGTTGCCTGTCGCCACAATGTCATCATCCCATGCCGTGCCACTTGCAGGAGTCAGCCACCGCGACAGGGGTGAATCGACATCCTGCTCGGCAATGTAGGCGGCGGCGTTGCCACCTGCTCCTCCAGCGAACGCTTTCCGCCTATGTGATAAAAAGCTGCTCATTAGTCCCAAGAAATTAGTAGGTCGGTGTGCAAGCCCTTTGCGCCTGTGCCTCCGAATGTGTTGATAAGGAACGAGATTCTGTCACCTGCCGCAAAGCTGGTTGGCGATGTTGTCAAGACGTGTGCCGTGCCTGTGCTGGTGCTTGTCTCTGTGCTGTCGATGATGCCCATCGTGCTGAGTATAGTCGTGCCACCTTTTTGCACGTCAACTGTCAATGCACCGCCTGCTGTGGCTGTCGAGCATCCGCTATGCACTGCGTGAATCTTACCAGCCGCTGGTGCAACCCACGCTGTTTTCTCACCAGTGCCAGATGCGTCATCTGCCTCAGTTCCCATCTTGGTAACATACCAGTTCTGGATGAGGCTGTTTTCGTAGTTAACACGCACGCCTAAAAGCTCTGCCTCTTGGCTCATCTGTGTCGCACCGCTTGCCGTGCGCTCAATCTCAAAGAATACGCAGTCGCCATCTGCTGGCGTGCCTCCGACTGTAATTGCGCTGGCTGGAATGATGTGGATGTCGCCGCTGGCGATTACATCGTCATCTGCCGTGGCTGTTGGTGTTGGAAATACCGTGTCCCACGCGTCATCGTTGCCACCTGCTTGGGCGGCTACGTTCCACTTGACTTTATGCCCTGCTGTTGCGCCTGTGGCAGTCCAGTAAAGATCAACGCTTATTGTGCCTCCGTCCCACTGTGGTGGAGGTGTCCACTTGGCATATACCTTCTCAGTATTAGCCATCAGCATCACGTCAACATTGCCGTTTGTGCCTGTCTTGCTGGATGCCTCTGCATTAGCGTCTGGAAGCAATGCGCCTGCGTCAATCCATATGCTTGTCTCTGCTGTCTCTCCACCGCCACCTGTGCCTTCTGGCACTGCCCATGTGTTATCGCCGCGCAGGAAGGTTGATGCTGATGGTGTGCCAGTTGCGCTGAGGTCTGATGGGTCGATTGGATCGACAACGATGTCTTGAGCCGAAAGTGTGACGTATGTGCCAGTGCCAGACTTGGTAGCCGCCGCGTGGCTTGCTGCCGTATTGGCTGCCACATCTGTATTGTTGCCAACCTCGGTGTCGAAGTCAGATACATCCGCTGCGGTAATTGCTCTACTCTCAAAGTCAACACCGTCAGCGATTAGTGCGAACCCACTTGTTGGAGTTGATGTATTTACGTCAGAGAGGTCTGAGAGCTGTGATACTGAGCCGCCACTGCCTGTCCCCCAACCAACTGTTCCTCCAGTCACTTTCAGCACCTGTCCGTTACTGCCAATCCCAAGCCTCGCTGATGTGCTTGATCCTGTGCCTACAACTAGGTCGCCCGCCGTTGTAAATATTGCATCAGTGGCTACGTCACCACCAGATGCAACTGTTGCCCATGTGTCATCACCTCTGAGGTATGTAGTAGCTGACGGTGTGCCAGTTGCTACGATGTCAGTGCTTGCTACGTGGGTGTGTGAGGCTGCTGCGTAGTCTGTGGTATCAAATGCCTTGACTTGAGCTAGGTTAGTCACCTCTGAGTCCATCAACGCTCCTGCGGCTGTGACATTAATTGTATCGGTTACGTCTGCTGATGCCTCAATGCCATCAAGCTTAGTCTCGTCCGTTGTTAGAAACGATGCTGTGGTAGCATCTAGCACTGCTGAGTGAGCTTGGACGTTGACTCCAATGTCAGCGTCCACTAGCGTGGTAGGATCATTTAGCTCCGCTCCAGTGGCGATACCGTCAAGCTTGGTCTTGTCTCCGTCAATAAATGCTCCTTCTGACGGCTTGAGTTGGTAGGTAGATAGGTCTTGGTCGCCTGTGTTAGCTCCAGAGGACGTTCCAGTAAAGTTATTAGCTGTAAGGTTGCCAGTGTCGTCAATGCTCGCCCCACTGTTCTGGATAGCCTTGCCTGTTGTGCCGTCAAATCTTGTGATGGCGTTGTCAACTGAGCTTGTGTCACCCACTACGTCACCTGTGCCAGCAATAGCGTCCCAGACTGCTGTAGTGCCATTAGACTTGAGGACAAGACCGTTAGCTCCGATCGGTAGCTTGGCTGCCGTGTCTGCTCCTGTGCCTACTACGAGGTCTCCAGCAGCGTCAAAGATTGCGTCAGTTGATACAGATGCTGCGTCTCCAGCCTCCCAGATCTGGTCTGCATCGTTCCAGATGATGGTCTGTCCGTCAGTAGCCCCTGTTCCTAGTAGGTCGGTTAGCTCGTGCTTGTGTGCTGCTACTGTGCCGCTTGTGCTTGAGACTGTGCGGGTGTATCCAGTTCCCGTTAGGCTGCTGCCACCTAAGATGGCAGAGCTATTAAGCATCCTCTGCATGAGGTTGTGCTCACGGCTACCGTCTGCCTTGGTATCGTTGTGGATTGCCTTGGACAGCGCGTAGTTATACTGCTTGTCCAGCATGATAGCCAACTCGGTGTCACCCGTTAGTCTGCCGCATGTTAGGCTGGATAGCTTAAACGCAAGTGCCTCCGAGAACGAAGGCGAAAAGAAATTGGTGTCAATGATCTTGGCAACGTAGGTAATCGTTACGGTGTCATCGTTTGTTAGAAGGTATCTACCCTCCAGCGTGAATGATTTTGATGATGCCTCTACGTTCTCGCCGTTGACATCCTTGAGTCGGATGCAGTCGGCAGGTAGGGCATACTGGTGATCCCACCCAAATGGTGGATCATCACTGATTTTTGTTAGGGTGACTCTCTTACCAGCGAAGTTCCACCTATGCTCTTCTAACAAAAGCTCTAGCGCATGATCATACTGATCATTCATCACCACCGCTACTGGATCAGTCGTTGATTCAATGTTGGTGATACGTCCCTCACGGAACTTGGCTAGTGCGATGTTGGCAATCTGGGTCTTAGTCATTTGGAAAAGAGAGAGGGGTAGCGCAGAACAATGCCCACGCTACCCCAATTTTAGTTTTTAGTAACGATCAATGAAGGTGATGACTGCACGGAGTGCAGTGCCACCTGTGATGGTTGTTGCTGTGTTAGCGGTGATGCTAACAAGCTCGTCACCATCGGCAACCTCGTAAAGAGGAGCGTCATCTGCTGTGTCAAAGAACACCTTGCCACCACTCGAAAGATTTAGGGCAGTTGGTGTTAGAGCATCAGCATCAGAAGGAACGCCCACGTCTGCAACTAGTGCGGTTCCTGGGTTTGCCAACTGAATGAATGACTGCGATGGGTCTACGAGTGCGCCTTTAGGAAGCTCAACTAGGTTGATAAGCTCGGTAGCAGAGAGTCCACTGTCAAGAGTGACAGTAGCAGTTGCTTGACGAACCTTACCAGATAGTAAGCGACCATCGGCACGATTGTCTCCAGTAGCTTGTGACTGGATTGTGTAGATGTCTGATTTGTAATTAGGCATGATATTATATTTCTATGTTAGAGGTTAATTATGCACGGTGAACGTTGATCTGAATAACGCCTTCGTCATCAAGACGAGTGCCACCGAATGCCCACTCAGAACGAATCTGAACATCGTGACGCTTGGTAGGCAAAGTATCCACAAATGTTTGTGGGTCTTCTGCGTAACCAAACGCTACACAGTTCTTAGCGAACGCGTAACAGGCACGAGTGTTAGCCGTAACAGGCATGAGGGCAGGATCAACTGCGATGATGGTGAAGCCAAACGCATCTACGATGCTACCACTCTGAGCTTCTTCAAGCTTGGCGCGGTAGTCACGGTTGATGAACTTGTCGTCATGGAGGAGGTCTTCGATCTCGTTATGAGTGATGACCATACCAAGTGGAGAACCACCTTCGACATTCTGTCCAGCAACGTTCTTGAGACCCAGACGGGTGCGAGCGTTGACGATCTTGTCGTAAGTGAGTCCTACGTTGTCACCAACGGCGGCGTAATCGTAAGTCTTAGCGATGCTGTAATTCGCGGTGTCAAATGCCACAGTAGATGTGCCATTCTTGCCCTCGTATACGTCACCACCGAGCATGTCGATGATAGCTTGGTCACGGTCACGTCCAGCAGCAGCCATGTGGCTCTTCATGATGGATGAGTGAGGTGAGTCAATTTCGCCAAGGCGAATGCTGTCAACGCGAGAAACAAAGTTCTCAGCCGTCTTGAACCCTACATAGAGATGACGCATCTCAGTATCGACATCAGCGGGTGCTGAGTCTTGAAAGCGTCCTGTCATGTCTTGGCTGTTAATTTTGCCAAGCTTGTTGAAACGTCTGCTGTCTCCCATTACTGGGTATACAGGAACGAGTCCCTGCAAACGTGATGATAATTGTTGCACCTCAAGTCTCCACTCATCCTGATAAAGGGTAGGGAAATGCTCGGGCACTGTGCTAGTAATAGCCATAGTTTTAGTTTAGTTAGTTGTTGTTGGTTGGTTGTTGGTTAAACCAAATCATGCCAGAGTGTCTGCGTGAGCAGGTCGCTTGAATTGGTATTTCAAGTCGTTCTGGGCTAACTAACTAACCAGAGCTACTGGCTAAAAAAGAAAGGTATCCTTAGGACAAGGACATTACACCACATCTAACAGTATATGTCAAGCATACACGTAGAAAGAAAAATCCCCCACTGGACACTACAGCCAGTGAGGGATCATATGCAATGAACACAAACAGAAAGCAGTAAGAAAGAACTGCGTGGCAAGGATGATGTATATTCAGCGTGTTGTCAAGTGAGTTTAGCCCCTCCTCATGCGAAACACACGACACGAAAACACAAGGAAGGGCAGCGTCCTAAGACGAAAGTTATTGTGGCTGCATGGAGGACAGCTTACGAAGCTCTTGATACTTAGCCCTCACATCGTGCGGGGCTGTCATCATGTTGGGATACTTCGAGTAGAGAGCATTGGCTTGGTCTCGGAATGACTCCGTTCCCGTGTTAGGCTGTCCACCCCTCGGCATGTTGCCCTCCTTCAGAGAGTCATGCTTGGCTAAGATCATGTTGAGGACTTTAGGATTGCGGATAGCCGCCATGTCCTGCTGACTCTCAAGGTCGAAGCCCATCGTGGCTGCCATGTTAACAGCATTCTGTAGATTAGTATCATACTTGTCGCCCCACTGCTTCTGTAGCTCGGCACGTTGCATCTCCATCTCAGTCTCTGCTTGTGTGCTGAGTGTCTGGTTAGCCTGTTCAAGCTGGTTGTTAGTGATGTCGGTATATGCCTGTGAGAGCTTCTGTGCTTGCTCTTGGGATATGCCAGCCTTGTGGAAGGCATTCTGCCAGTTCTCAGCTAGTCCTTCGTCCCATCCCATGCCCTCTGGCAGGTTCTCTGGTTGGAGGTCGTATGCTGTAGGTGACTCCGGCACTCCGATAGCTTGGCGATACTCAGCGATCTCCTGCT